>Ga0209203_1000055_pt1 | contig 92873 bp, 85 predicted proteins | sample AD_UKC109_MetaG_FD_184423 | JGI IMG/M metagenome (GOLD analysis project Ga0209203, IMG submission 184423) | Active sludge microbial communities of municipal wastewater-treating anaerobic digesters from Hong Kong - AD_UKC109_MetaG (SPAdes)... | ecosystem: Engineered > Bioreactor > Anaerobic >... | reverse complement strand
GATTCAAAGCTTCTTCGTAACAGCGAGTGACGAATAACTCTGCTTGTGTTCTATCTACGGATGGGCGAACTGGTGCAACAGTTGAAGTAGGTTCTTCAGTTACTGGAGGATTAGTAACAATCGTTGTGGATAGATCGCAAGATAATCCGCTTTCGTCATCAAGAAATTGACGTACCTCATAACCATTATAAGTAACTACAGATTCACTACCTTCATTCACCACTCTAAGTAATGCCGTATTGTTGCTAACATCTAGCGTGGTTAGATTGTTGCCTTCGCACCACAAACCCGTTAAACTTGTATTGTTGCTTACATCCAGCGTTGTGAGATTGTTACCATAACAATACAACCATGATAATGACGTATCGTTGCTGACATCCAGCGTTGTGAGATTGTTCTCGCCACAATACAAACTTTCTAATACGGTATTATTGCTTACATCCAGTGTTGTGAGATTATTGTTCCAACAACTTAAGAAAGTTAACGCTGTATTGTTGCTAACATCCAGCGTTGTGAGATTGTTATCATAACAATATAAAGTTTCTAATGCAGTGCTATTGCTGACATCCAACGTAGTGAGATTGTTCTCGCCACAATACAAACTTTCTAATACGGTATTATTGCTAACATCCAGCGTTGTGAGATTGTTCTCGCCACAATTCAATAAATCTAATGCAGTATTCCGGCTGACATCTAGTGTTGTTAGATTGTTGCCTTCGCACCACAACCTCGTTAAACTTGTATTGTTGCTAACATCCAGCGTTGTGAGATTGTTATCGTAACAATCCAATCTCGTTATAGCCGTAAAATACTCGATACCATATAGACTTGAAATAGATTTATTTCTTACATTTATCACCTCTGTATTGTCTATCTCGATAGCACTTAAATAACCATTTCTATCCGTATCAATAGTGTTTGATACGTAATTCCTAAAGTTTGCATCTGGAAAATTTGTAGCATTAATAGCTACTCCATCTGCTGCTGATACAATGCATGGTGCGTTATATTATCGAAAACACATTCCTATAAAACAAAAAAATGCATATATCCCCCTGCAAATTTAAAACCTTCAAATGGAAAAAGTCCAGTTGAAGGTTTTAATAATTTGAATTAATTTCTTATACAGTGAAACGTGGAGAAGCTGTAAAGTGAATAACAATTCCACAAACTCACATTATACTAGTTTAGACATATATTAAGATATCCAAGAAATACTTGTCATAGCTAAGCATTTTAAGCTTTATTGCCAACTTGCTTCTTTTGATTTCCGGAAGGAACAATAACTATCTCTCCTGATTTCTGTAAAGCAATTTTTGCAGCAACAGGACCGATTATAGAATAGATAAATGTTGAGCAGAGGATTACCACTCGAATTTGTTCGGCATAGTCCGGCACGATATTTCCTGCCACCACTATCAATCCAAGAGCAACTCCTGCCTGAGGCATCAATGTTGGCCCTAGATATTTGCAGATTTTATCTTCTTGTTTTGTGAGTTTACCACCCAGCCATGCACCGCCAATTTTGCCTGCAACTCTTACAATTACATAAACAAGCCCTATAATACCAATTCCGGCAAGTGCAGAAATCTTAAAACCTGCGCCTGAAATTACAAAAAATATCATAAATATAGGCGGCGTAAATGATTCGTTAACCTTGACAGTTTTTTCTATATTAGAATGAATATTAACAAGAACGCCTCCTAATGCCATACATGCAAGCAAAGGGGAACCATGTAAGAGTTCAGCTAACCAATATGTAAGAAGTATAAATCCTGTTGTTATGCATAATACATTTGATGGTTTTTTAAACCAGCGAAAGATTATTTTCATAAATATACTAAGCATTCCGCCAATTAAAAATGATATAACAATTTCAAGAATAGGATTTACTATTGATAATAAAATATTTACATCCTCTTGCGAGTTCATCATCTTTACAATTGTAGCGGCAAATCCAAAGCCTATGAGTGCAACTGCATCATCAATGGCGACAACGCTCATAAGCATTGATGTCAGCGAGCCTTTGGCCCGATACTGATTTATTACCATAATTGTCTGAGCAGGGGCAGTGGCTGCCGCAATTGCTCCCAAAAGAATGGATAATCTTGTATCAAATCCACAAGCAATCAATGCGCCAGTGACTAAAATTACAGCACCTAAGGATTCACAAATTGCAATTAACACTGGTGCAGCACCTACTTTTTTGAAGTAGGCAAGGTTAAATTCACTTCCGATTGAAAAGGCTATAAAACCAAGTGCAGCATCTGAAATGACAGAAAAGCCGTTAACCATTGATGCAGGAATCAGATTTAAGAATGACGGACCCAAAATCAATCCTGCAATAAGATACCCAGTAACGTTAGGGAGCCTGACAAACTTCGCCAGTCTCCCAAATAATATTCCAGAGAGAAGAATAAGTGCTGTTTCAAAAATTATCTTAATATCCAATTATCCTATCCCCTTTGTGAAATCCACAGGTACGCTGAAAATTACTCCAGTATTTTTCTGAGAAAGGTCGCCTGTGACAGATTCAATTGCCTTTACAGCAATTTCGAGTTGAGTATCATTAATTACGGTAAAAATTAAATTATTTTTCTCTCTTTCAGGGTTAAGAAATGATCTTAATGAACTTAAAAAAGAAATTTCGTTATCATCATGATTATTACTAAGAATTCTTGCCATGCCCATGCTATCAATAACTGTCGCTCCTTTAATTCCGTTTGTTGCCAATTCAATTAAAACATCATCAAGCTTTTCCGTTTCATTCAAAACAAAAAAAAGTAGTTTCATACGCATTTCCCCTTTGATATCATTTATGTTATTATCATGCTTTATTGTTTTTTTCTACTATTTATACTGAAATGTTTTTATACCAGACATTCATGCTTTCAATTTGACCTGCAATATCTGTATTATTTATTAATGTTCCTGCATATATATATCCTTTTCTAGCAAAGGTTATATTCATTCCTGCTGACTTTGCTCTTGCAATTGTAAATGCAGTTTTTATATCTAGTTTATTAAAGTTTTTTTCCATTTCTTCAAGAAGATAGAGTGCAAAACCGTTTCCTCGATACTCGTTAAGCACTGCAAAATCAGTCATCTCAGCATTACAGTTATGCTTATCCATTTCAATCGAGGATACAGCGACAAGACTTTTATTATTCCATATTCCAAAATAAATAACATTTTCTTTTATGGTTTGAGCAATATATTTTTCTTTAAAGATTGGGAAAGGATAGCTTTTAAATACCGCACGGTATAAATCAACGATACTGGGTATATCATTTTCATTTGCACGCCTGCAAACATATCCTCTCTCAAGGCTCTTCTTTATATCCAGAACATCCTTTTTCTGTGCTATTTTAAGAATTTCCTTGCACTCACTGTTCAGAGCATTAACTTTTCTTTTCTTATCAAAATACTTGCACACAAAGCATCCATCCCCATCTCCATTATAAAACTTAGGGATAAATGCTTCCTGTTCGTATCCGCTTTCAAGAAATATATTTTTAAATTTGCAAGGAATTTTCGCTATTATTTTCGTATAGTTGTTTTGTTTTGCAAGATTGTCAAGTCTTTGATATATGTGTGGTAAATCACTCTCATCAAGTTTCATTAAATATATCCTATTACTGTTCTGCCCATGATGAACAATCGAATTCATTATTTTTTCTACAACATCTTCCATTCTTGAAACTATGCTCCTATAAGAAGCATACCTCCTCTCTTTTACAATTTTAGTATCAACTTACAGCAAAGAAAACACGTTTTAACTAATTATTCATCAGTCAGTATGTCATCGTCGCTGGGCGTAAGTGTTATGATTTCGTTATAGTCAGCAAGAAGCTTTGCAATTCCGATGGTATTATCCTCAAGTGCTTCATTTAGCTTAAGCTGAAGATTGCAGGTATCACATTTTAAATCACACACCGTATGATGATAACGGCTCGGCTCCTGATATGTGGTAATAACCCCCTCATAATTCCTAAGTATAACTTTATTTGTGGACCATGAAATGAGATAATTAGGCATTACAGGTATCTTTCCGCCGCCTCCTGGTGCATCTACAACGAAAGTAGGCACAGCAAATCCGCTTGTGTGCCCCCGCAAACTTTCCATTATTTCTATGCCTTTACCGACAGATGTCCTAAAATGCTCCAAGCCTTCCGACAAATCGCACTGATAAATATAATAAGGACGCACTCTGTTCTGAACAAGTCTGTGAACAAGCCTTTTCATAATTCTGGGGCAGTCATTAACATCTGCAAGCAGCACTGATTGATTTCCCAACGGTATTCCTGCAAAAGCAAGCTTTCTTAAAGCTTCTTTTGATGATGCGGTAAATTCCTTTGGATGATTAAAATGAGTATTAATCCATATTACTTTATGCTTTTTAAGCATTTCAACAAGTTTGTCAGTTATTCTAAAGGGGAGAACTACTGGTGTTCTTGTCCCTATTCTTACAACCTCCACATGATCTATTTTGTCAAGTTCCCCCAAAATCCAATCGAGCAGATCATCAGGCAGCATAAAAGGATCTCCTCCGGAAAGCAGAACATCCCTGACAACCGGCGTATTTTTAATATAATCAATGCCTTTCTGAAGCTGTTCCTTTGACGGTATACAGTCACGATCGCCAACTTTTCTCTTTCTTGTACAATGACGGCAGTACATTGCGCAGACATTGCTTACATGAAACAACACTCTATCCGGATATCTGTGAGTAAGTCCTGGTACAGGGCTGTCCTTATCTTCTGCAAGAGGATCCTTCATATCATAATCTGCAATATTAAGCTCTCTGACATCTGGAAAAGCCTGCTTAAATATCGGATCATTAGTATAATCCTCAGGGTCAATCAGCGATAAATAGTACGGTGTTATCGACATCGGAAATATGTCAATGGTTTTCTGTATCCGTTGTTTTTCATCGTCGGGCAAAGTTATACCGAGTATTTTCTCAACGGTATCAATATCCTTGATAACATGACTTGCCTGCCATCTCCAATCATTCCAGAGCTTCAAAGCTCCGTCAGTAAAGGCATCCTCATTCAATTTGTGCTGAGTAATTGAAATCATAGAATCCATAGTTTATAACCATCCTCTTATAGCAGAATTAAGGGTAATTTTAAGAGAACCCCTAGGAAACCTCTTGATAAAGCTCTCTCAAATGGTGACAGAATAATGAAGCAAAGAGAGCATGGTAAATAGAACTTCATCATTCAGCGGCGAATATTTTCCACCGTTAAATTTATTATTTTAATCACACAAGTGTGAAACAATAAATTTGTTGTACAGTTTGAGGGAATTGTATCTTTTCTAAAGCAATATTAGTGTTATTATATATTACAATAAATATCAACTGCGTAATATTTATTGTTGATGTTTGGGATATTTACAAAAAAACTTTCCACATATAAACATTTAATTTGTTATAAAAAAGCACTCTAACTCTAAATTAATAGAGTTAGAGTGCATAAGCTTTCCTGTATTATACAGTTCACTTTATACCATAATAATTTATAGTATAGATTATGACCTTTTGATCCTAATCAAGCCCCAGTTCTAATTTTATTTTTCGGCAAAATTTTCGGCTTTAATGGCAGACTAATCGTTCCCCACATTGACGAAAACGCAAATACGTGAAACAACTCGCAAGCCGCCTACTCATTATGATTACTTCATATAATAAAACTATTTAATAATAATTTCCAATCCCACTGCTCTTTACAAATATTATAACATGAATTGATAAATAAGCCAAATAAAAATTTTAATAACCTATTGATGTATATACTCACTTCCATTTTCATCAAAACAAACGACTGAATTCGTTGCATGGTCAATTTCAAAACTCAAGCAGGTTCTTAATTGCGCAAACCTCGTGTCAGAAATGTCATAATCTCTTGCCCATATTTCATTAGTTGAACCAATATTAAAAAATTGAGGATTATAATTTCCTGCATACTCACGCTCTTGTGTAGTAATGCCAAAATACATTAAGCCATATCCTCCGGTATCGGCATTTTCAAACGTTGGGTCAGCATAGTAGTATTTCTCATCAAGCTTTAGTATTGTCCATTCATGTGCGGTCGAGTTATCATACGTCGTTCCCGTACACGTATTTGCATCAATGCCAAGCTGTAAAAGCAAATATGTGTATGCCCCGGCAAAGCTTTGACATATACCATTGTAATTCATTATTGCGTTATATGGGGATACATCCACAATAGTTTCATTATTAAGTGCATCGTAAATGTTTTCGACGCATATTACAAGCGATCTAGAAAACATCGCGGATATGATTCTATATATAAGCCATGGCGCTATATCCTTTTGCGGAGAAAGAGATGAATTACTAGCAAAATACTGTGTTGTCAAAGGCGGCGTGCTGCCAGAGGATAAAAAGCAATTCGCAATTGGTATAAGGGAGCATAGCTCAGGCTATGAGTGCCTCATGGCGATGGAGCATATCGGCGGCCTTCCATCTGACACCCTCATCGAAGGCGCAAAGATAGACGATGTAGTAGTTTATATGGAAAGGAACTCAAAAAAATGCTGAATATGATTAAACTAGATTGGCTTGCAATGAAGTATTACTGGGTGAGGATCATTGTTTTGCCTGTTATGATCTGCATGATGGGTTTTTTGAACGAGGCCCTCATCATCCCTATGACGATTTATACTATGCTCTCGTTTTCGGTAAATCCCTTTGCGGTAGAAGAAAAAGGCAAGCTCGATAATTTGTATCTCACCCTTCCTGTTTCTCGAAAAACCGTTGTCAAAGCACGTTATGGATTATCGCTTATTCTGCAATTTGCGGGGCTCATCTTTGGGACAATCATGACAATTGCCATTTCTGCTTTGCTTTATAACCGTACGATTCTATTTGAACACAGCTTCAGGGCAGACTTTAAGACGATTTTCTTGCTCATTTGCACCAGTCTGCTTTTCTGCGCGATTATGAATTTGTCTATGTTTCCGATCCTTTTCAAGATAGGGTACGCAAAGGGCAAGGCATTGGGTTTCTACATTCCGATATTTGGATCAGCTATTATTGGTTATGGAATATTCATCGCTTGGACATTTAGCAGCGTATTCCATAAATGGCTACTCTCAGTTATCGGATGGGCACTTATCAATACTTTATGGACTGCAATGATTCTATTGGCGGCGGCTGTATTTATTCTTGCGATTTCCTATGTACTTTCACAAAGGATCTATGCCAAGCGAGAGTTTTAATTCTGACGGCCTAAATCGAACAAGTGTGAGGTTCATACATATAATAAAAGAATTGACCGAAGCATCGAATCAATGCTTCGGTCAATATTTGGTGGAGGTGATGGGAATCGAACCCATGTCCGAAACCATATCCTTCAGGACTTCTCCGGGTGCAGTCTATGTTTAAAGTATTCCCCTTGCTATTAAGTCCAAAGACAGACGATAGCGCCGGTAGCTTCATAAATACAACATAAGGTCAAAGCTTTCCTAATGAGGTTGTTCGGATTATCCTCTATCCGATAAGGTCTGCAAATGGCGCCTATTAGTATCACGCAGATATAACACCTAGGCGGTAGCTATATTAAGCAGCTACTAACTGTGTATTGTCTGCAATTACTTGCATTTCCCGTTTTTTAAGGAGGCAAACGAGAATCCTCCACCCGCTTTCCTGATCTCAACGACCCCGTCGAAACCAGTACACCCCCATATTTAAGGGTGTGTAGATTATATCACTCTTCAAAGTTTAAGTCTTGCTCAATATCATAATCATCTTCGATTACCTCTACAACTGCCTCTGGTTTATTCTCGGACACCATAGTCGCTGTTGAAGTAGAAATATCCTCATCCTCTTTCTCAAGTACCGAATCATATGGATTACCAATAGTATTGTGTCCACAATATATGCATTTGTTCTGTAATGGTCCACTCTTCTGCAGCTTGCGACCACAAGAATCACAAATTACAAAACACTTCATATATTTAGCATTCTCAGTTTCTTCAAGAGCCAAAGTAATCATCTTGTTTAAATCCTCATTCGAAGCACCCATAGTCAAAAGAATCTTCCAAAAGGCATTGTTGACAGTCTCTAGAATCGAAACACGCGTAGAAAGATCTTTAATTCTGTTATATTCGGCGATTAATTTTTTATCTTTCTCAGAAGTGCTCTCCTGATTTGCAATTACTACCTTCTCATTTTCAACTTCTTTGTCATCTTGAGTCTGAGAATCGAAATCAAGATCGTCAATATCATTAATATTAATATCGTTCTCCAAAGATTCCATTCCATTATCTTCAATATTCATCTACAGGCTACCTTCCTTCCAATTATTACATATCTTCAAATTTTAAATCTTCTTCGAAAGAGTAATTTGCATCGTTAGATGCTACTGCGTTAACATCAATTTGCTCTTCAACATTGATATTCTCTTCTATCTCTTGACCCATATTACTCGAATCATCTTCATTAATCTTATTACTTTCATTAGAACTAGCTTCTACATTCTCATTCGTCGCATCTATCTTATCTGGAAGATAAGGAGAACTAACGGTTGAATAACCACAATAGATGCAATTGTTTACAAAAGCACCTGTACGTGTCATTCTTTTACCACATTTCGCACATGTAATAGCCATTTCGGTGTCCTTCTTCTCTTGCTTTTCGAGATAGACCTTCTCTATGCACTTATTGAAATCATCATCTGTATATCCTTTTCTCTTCAGTAGATTCCAATATGCACGAAAAACAGTATCCAAAGTTTCAACCTTCTCGGATAACTCTTCTATTTTGGATGTATTCTTGCGAATATCATCGATATTATCGCTAACTATTTCAGTAGATGCATTTACTATTGTACCCGCGTTAATTGTAATGTTATCAACCAAAGGGCTAGAACCATAGGGTTCTGCATTAAAGAAATTACCAATCATATTTTTCCCTCTTCTCAATCTCTTATTCTTCCAACTTCCGAACTTCATATGGATGAGAGTAGTTTACTTTGCCACAATATAAGCAATAAAAAATAACTCCCTTAGTCTCTTGCATTCTCTTTCCACATTCATCACAATTCCTATATCTTACATATTTATATTTATTTTTCTGCTGTTCCAAGGCCTCAGCCACGCAATCATTCATCTCATCTTCAGTTACATTATGTTCCAACAGAAACGTAGTAAGTGATTTGATTATTGTCTCAAGTGCATCAACCTTTGAACCAAGATCATTTATTCTATTTGCATATACTTTAGCATCGAACTGATGGCTCTCAACTTTTGGTAATAAACTGCCTTTGCTATTCCTTTCAGCCCATATCCCCATAACAAGAACTCCTTCCATATTTCTATCCCAATGATGAAGCAATATTAAGCAACACCAAGGATAATTTAACTCAATTATAGATAAATGACAAGAATAATTAGACACTTCAATGTATCAATATAAGAAATATAATCAAATCACTCAACAAATGTAGTACAGAATTGAGCAATCGCCGTTACTACTTCATATTGATACGCTTCTGTTACTAGCAACGCTTCATCGTCACTATTTGATAAATAGCCCATGCAAATTTGGAACGAAGGAACACTATTTGCATAATTTAGTCCAGTGTAATCATAAGTCGCTCTTGTTCCAACAAATTGCATACCTGAAGAAGTCTGAATAAGTTCACCTAAAGTATCAGCCCAAGCGACAACGCTTGAAGAATATTCTCCACTATCTGGAACATATACTCGTACTCCAGAAGTTGCGCTATCATTAGCAGCATCAGCGTGAAGACGAATAAAAACATCAGCTCCATTATCAACAGCAACCTGAGCTCTCGCACTATTGGGAACATTTGCATCATTCTCAGTTCTAGTCATGACTACTGTTGCTCCACATTGAACCAAGTAATCTCGAAGCATTAATCCAGTCTGAAGCGTGATTTCATACTCATGTATGCCAGTAACAACACCAGTTGCACCGCTAGTACAAGAAGGCTTATCTATTGATAACCACGATGCTACTGGCTCTCTCTCGTAATTTGATATAGCTTGGTGACCAGGATCAATAACCACTACAAGTCCTGTCAAGTCCGGAGCATCAGAAAGCAAAGGAACAGGTGTCGGTGTAGGAGTTTCCGTAGGAGTCGTCTCAATCGTTGTAGATTGGGTTACAGACGAATCAACCAACGATGAAGAATCACTCATCACCGTTGTAGACTCTGAATAAGTTACAACCTTCTCGAAAAGGCTATCAATCACGCCTGTCTTCCATAAGACAACACTCGCAATAGCCAATACGACGATAACAATCAAAATAATCATGCCAGGACCAATACCAAATCTTCGGCGCACAGGAATCTTTGTAACTTTTGCTTCAGATTGGAGTTGCTTAGATTGATTGTTATACGCTATTGGGCTAACATTCGCGTTATTGCTATTAGCTGTATCTTTTTGATTCTGCTTCCCATACTTCATCGTCTCATAACGATTAACTAAGGATGCAATTACTTCTTCCCTTTTTGATGGTTCCATAGCGCGAAGGCTCGAATACAGTTCTTGCCTCTTCTCTGGTGAAAGCGAGTTAATAAGTTCACCAAAACGCTCATGCAACTTGCTATCCATCTTCCATACACTCCTAATAAAATCCTTTGTTATTTTACCACATTAATTACACTGCATTGCAATCTATAATTATTAATGTAGACTAGAAATAATATATAAGGATGGTGATTATTATGTCGGATAAACTTTTTGTAGTATTGCCTGCATATAACGAATCTGAGAATATAGAGAGAGTTGTAAAAGATTGGCATTCTGTCGTAAGTAATGTTGGACCAGAGTCAAGACTATTAGTCGTAGATGATGGAAGCAAAGACAATACATTTGAGTTACTACAAACTCTCCAGGACAGGTATCCTCAATTAATCGGCATAACAAAACCGAACTCAGGTCATGGAGCGACAGTACTCTACGCATACAAATATGCTATTCAGAATGGCGCTGATTACGTTTTCCAGACTGATAGTGACGGTCAAACACTTACTGAGGAGTTCTATCCCTTCTGGGAAGAAAGAAAGCAATACTCAGCTATCATTGGACACAGAAACCACCGTGAGGACGGATTTTCGAGAGTCTTCGTAACAAAGACTTTAAAGCTTGTCATAAAACTAGTCTTTGGAGTGACCGTAACGGATGCTAATACACCTTTTCGACTGATGAATAGGAATACTCTTGTTAAATATCTTCCGCAAATCCCAAAGGACTTCAACCTATCAAACGTCATCCTTTCAGTTCTTCTCGTTCACAATAAGGAGAACGTCAAGTTCACACCGATTACTTTTAGACCTAGACAGGGTGGTGTAAACTCCATCAATTTCAAGAAGATTTGCAAGATAGGTATACAAGCCGTAAAGGACTTTAGAACCATTAAGCTAACTCTCAAGGACAATCCCGTTAAGTAGAAGTAATTACTGACTGATCAAATTGAACTCGCACAAATCAGCCGTATCTGCAAAGGCATCATAAGTCGCCTTAATGTCGAAATATATTGCCTGCCATGCTAATACCTCTATGGGAGACTTGCTTGAAGTAAACAGTTTCTTAATGCTCGAGTCGTACGAATTATAGCTCTCATTGCGATAATGTTTTATATCATTGACACTCTTATAGGGTGTCTTTATTTTGTCCATCTCGCGAAAAGCAAGGACAACATCTAATAACAACTGAGCAACATTCTTTAGTCCTGATAATCCTGAAGAAACATCATCACGCAGTTCTTTTATGTCATATCTCACAAAAGCCGAGGTTAACTCATAAAGCGTATTAATGCACTTGTCTATCGCCTTCCCTAAATCGTAAAGAAAATCTCCTTCTCTATCCCCAAAAATGCAATAATCACGAAAATAGAAGGATATGCACATTACTCTCTCATTCGAGTCAGTACTCAAAACCTTGACTCTCTTCGAAATCTGTTCCTTATCATCTAAGTTGTCAATTAGTTCAGAAATGGTTAAGCAACCATTCAAGATTGCCTCGGCATTCGCAACTAGTTCTTTAAAGATATAATCTCTATTATCACTATGCATAGCACACACCTCGTTACAAAAATTAACAAGCACTAACTTATTTTACCACTTATTAATCAATAATTGTTGTACCGTATCAAATGTGTTGGGTAAAACAAAAAGTAATCAAAAAACCTCTGGTAGCGTAGCTCGGTCCCGTCTTAGCGTTCTTGTAATTACTGCCACTTACTCAAAGATTAATTGATTACACATGAATATAACCACAACTACACATAATCGTCAATCACAGAAATTTTATTATATTGAACCAGAAATCGAAAACACAATAATTCTAGGCTTTTAGAGTTTTTGTGTTAAATAAAAAGCCGCTCAAAAGAGCGGCCTATGTCGGTTTATCATTAAGAAATTGATCCCTAATCTTATAGAGCAGAAACCTTCGTTCCTGACTCTGAACTTGTAGCTTCACCATCAACTATAAGGTTTACGTTCTTAGGTGTGCAAACGAATGTTGTCTTAACTGCAGTTGGCTCAATTCTTCCACTAAATGCATAAACAGCACCACTAATGTAGTCAACTACTCTTTGATTGTTTGAAGCAGCTGTAAGGTTGCAAATTACTATGTGTCCCTCACGGATGTGATCAGCAACATTCTGGCTTGACTTAATGTCAAATGGGCTCAACATGATAACTGTTGAAGCTGGCTGCTGATAAATAGGAGAAGTAACAACAGGTGCTACTGGCTGCTCAACGAATGTCTCTGGCTCATACTCAGCATGCTGTGCCATTGGCTCACGATATGCATCCTCAATAGGTTGATCTGCCCAAGACTCCTCACCAACTGGCTCCTGATCATAGTATTCTCCGCCAAACATAAACTCTTTGAACTTATTTACAAAATTTGCCATAACGTCCTCCTATTATCCCCGGCCACAGGGGTTTTTCTTTATGGCTAAATTCTACAAATTCTTTTACACGTGCACAAGAGCAAACGGCCATTCGTAACGAAACCATAATTATGTTACACGCGCTGTAATATTTGTTACATTCAGAGATTACTGAGGCAATTTACTTCTATCTCCAAAAATCGAAGTTCCAATCCTCACTATGGTACTGCCCTCTTCAATTGCAATATCATAATCCTGACTCATTCCCATTGAGAGTGTATCCCATTCATTTGGAGCCTTAACATATCCCTTCAAGGAGTCGAAAACTTTCTTTGTTCTCGAGAACACCGGCCTTGCATCACCGTGAATACTTTGAATAGGCGCCATAGTCATCAAACCCTTTAGCTTCAGCCCATCAAGCGTACATATATCATCTATTGCCGCGTTCAATTCATTTTCGCGAAAACCATGCTTACTTTCCTCACCGGAAATGTTCGCCTCAAGGAGAATACTCGTTACCACGCCATTAGCTACAGACTTCCTAGATATCTCTCTAGCAAGATCCACTGTATCTACGGAATGAATCAAGTGCGTCTTGCCGACTATATATTTAACCTTGTTTTTCTGAAGAGACCCAATTAAATGCCAGTTAGGCCTCATATCACACTTATTTAGCTCTTCTATCTTAGAAACAAGTTCTTGCACACGGTTCTCACCAAAATCGCGTAAACCCGCCAAATAAGCGGCCTTAGCATACGACACAGGAAAAACCTTTGATACACCTATTAGAGTGATACAACCGACGTCACGTCCAGCCTTCTTACATGAATTAGCTATACTGCCTTTTACTTCAGCTATTCTTTGTTCAAAGCCACGAACTATATCTTCATTAAACTCGCTTCCAATAAGCTCTACGTTACTCATCAATTCTCAACCTTCTCTCCAGGACTTACCGAGGAAGGATTAGTGATAATTACAGTTTGTCGATTTGGCTCACTAGAATCTCCCATAGGCTCAATAATAGCGAACTCTCTATCGTAGTCAACGATAATTACGCTCATTTCCTCACAAAAGCCATTTCGATTAACATATATCGTTGCAATTCCTCTTTCATAATCTGGATTAACTAAGCTTATAGTGCTTGCACATAAACCAGTGGATTCTGTTATTACTATCTCTATATCAACTGTCCTTAAATCAATTAGGCTCTCTACCTGTCTAGTAGTTGAGAAAATTATGAGAATGCCTTCATCGCAAGCTTCAGAGCGTTCAACGACACAATGCTCAATACATACACCCTCGGAATCAACATTAATAGTATGAACCGAATCAACTGCAAAATCATTAAGGCTCACTGTCTTATCATCAAGAATAACCGCAATATATTGCATCTCATTCTGGCTAATTCTAGCTGCATTCTCATCTTCATCAATATATAGATCAGAAGTAATTATTCCTGTTGAAGTATCAATATAATCGCTAATTACATCGCTACTTCCATTAATAAGCGTATCAAACGTTAACACCGATTCTAACCCATCTATCTTGAATGATACTATTCCAGGATTCGGTGCATATACCATAGAAGAACTACTCGCAAGCTGATTCTCATATACGGTCTCATCGTTACGAAGAACATTAATTCTTTCATCATTAAATTCAAGCTCGGAGAGTAGCGTCTCTCTCGTATCAGTCAAAACCGATATCGAAGACTCATATGAAGACATGTCACTAATATTTCCTGACATAGCGTCTAATCGAATTCTGTCAATAATTGGCTCTATTTGTTCATCTACATCATCGAAAATAATCTTTGCCTCAGCACCAAGACCAGAAGCAATCAATTCTTGTTGAATATCCGATATTTGAGATTGTGTATTACGTAAATCAAGAGCTACAGAAGCCATGTTCTCTGGTACTACCATCGCTAACGTCTGTCCAGTTGCGACCCTACTTCCCTCAGTAGACCTTGTAACTAAATCTCCTTGGCTATCACTACCTACTAAAACTTCATCTCTTACAATTAGCGCCTTTGCACCTATCGTATGTTGAACCGTTCCAGTCGTAATAAATGAGAACTCTGGTTTAGCAGCAATATAATCATATAAATGATGAACTACAAATGCCAATACTAAGAGGGCTCCAACTACCAATAACCCAGCAAAAACACTATTTCGTAGTGACTTCTTTCCTGCTATAGTCTTCTTCTTAACCGAAGATTTTGAATCAGCAAAGTCTATCGTCTCTTTGGGAGATTGCATATTAACATCATTAATCTTATCTTTATTCAGATTTTTATTATTATTCTTTTGCTTCTTTTTACCAAAAGCCATTTTGAATCTCCTCACTCAACAAATACACTATTAAGACAATGCCAACATTGTAGCTAACTTACCTTGTTCCCAAACCAAGCCACCCTGCATATACGCGATATACGGAGGCTTAATAGGACCATCACAAGAAAGTTCAGTCGTAGCTCCTTGAACGAAAGCACCTGCAGCCATAACTACTTGGTCTTCATAACCCGGCATATCCCACGGTTCTGGTGAGACAAACGAATCAACAGGCGAACAAGCTTGAATCTTAGAGCAAAAATCAACTAGCTTCTTGGAGTCTTCAAAAGTAATCGTCTGTACAATATCTCCGCGGAGCTCGTCAGCCTTAGGTGACGTTTCTAGACCAGAAAGCTCAAACACCTTCGAGGCAAATATCGCACTTTTCAAACATTCTGATACCGTCTTCGGCGCCAAAAATATACCTTGAGCTATTACCCTATTCATCCCAAGCGAAGGTCCAACATGGCTGCCTAATCCAGGAGCTGTTATTCTCTGAGCTACCTTCTCAACTAGGTCCTTACGACCCACAATATAACCGCCTGTTGTACATATTCCACCACCAGGATTCTTAATCAAAGATCCCGCACAAATATCCGCTCCAAGCTCGCAGGGTTCCTTCTTCTCTACAAACTCACCATAGCAATTATCAACAGCTACGATAATATCATTCTCATTTTTGCCAAGCTTCTTAGCTTTATCTTTAACAACCTTTACAATTGCGCTAATATCATCGCCAAGTAATGCCCTTCTACCGGTGTATCCTCTAGACTTCTGAATAAATACAACTCTAGTAGAACTACTTATGGCGTCATCAATCTTAATTAAATCAGGCGAACCATCAGGCAAAAGCTCAAGCTGGCTGTACTTAACACCGAAATCCAAAAGCGATCCATCAAAACCATCTTCCTTCATAATTCCAACGGTCATAGCCAAGGTATCATATGGTTTCCCCGTAACAGACAACAACTCATCTCCAGGTCTTAGCAATCCATAAAGCATGGACGAAATGGCTTGTGTCCCTGAACTAATTTGCATGCGAACATAAGCCGCTTGCCCACCAAAAATCCTCGCAAAAATCTCTTCAATCTTCTCTCGGCCAATGTCATCATAACCATAACCAGTCGTCGATCCAAGGTGAACATCCGAGAATCTGCATTCTCGAAAAGCATCAAGTACTCTCAATTGATTGTATTCACGTACTTCATCTATTTTCGCGAAAACAGTAGCAACTTGCTCCATCGCAACAAGCCCTAACTCGTTAGCTTCGTCGCTTACACCAAATCTACTATAAGGATTAGTCATTAGATTCCGTATACCTCCGAAGATGATAGAACCTTGATATTATTCTCTTCAAATAACTTCACTGTCTGCGCCGAATCATCAACTCTAATAACAACGACAGCATCTGTACTTGATCTGCCAACAAAGGCATACAGATACTCAAGAGAAATATTGTTAGTCGTTAGTAGCGCTAACGATGTATCTAAAGTACCTGGAACATCTGGAATAGCAATAGCAATTACTGAAGTTGCACTTACAGTAAATCCCGCATCTGTCAAAAGTTTCATCGCCTCATCAGGCTTATCTAGAATCATTCGTAGAATTCCATAGTCAGTTGTATCGGCAATATATAAGGCTCTAATATCAATATTATTACGTCTCAAGTTCTCAGTCACCTCAGCCAAACGACCAAATTGATTCTCAAGGAAGACATTGATTTGCTTTACCATATGAAATTACCTCCAAACTATTTATTGATTCTATTATAGCAAATAAGAGAATCAGAATTCTGTATAGATTCTTGTCAATTTGAAATGTTTATTAGTTCATACTTCTTAACACGATTAAACAGTAACAGTCCTACAACAACAAAAACAGCAGAAGTTACAAGTCCAATTAATTCGCCTATTACACCAGAGAAAACAAAATATGGTATAGATGCAATTCCTGCTATTCCCATTCCACCGAGTCCACCAAGAAGAACCGCCGTACTCTGTTTAACTACTTGAGCATCATTTTCCCAATCGAACATAGGAAACTTAATGTTTATGAACAAGCCCCATACGGCAGCAAAAAACAAATAAGCATATGGAACTATCAAATACAAAAGTCCAAGAGCGATACTTGGCCTTACCGTAATAAGCATTATGATTTGAGAAATAAAAACAAATGGAACAAAGGCGATAAAGTTTAATTTTATTTTCGCGTAGTACAAGTCTTCTGCTTTAACAGGTAAAGACTCTAGTTGCCACCAATTCTTACCTTCCATAGAGATAGAAGAACAAGTTGTCGTCATCATGCAAATAATGAGAGCTATGAATACAGGATATATCCTATCTACTACGTCACGTCCTATTCCAACCTTAGCAACAAAATCATCTTGGTTGTAAATAACACTCAAAGCAATGGAGAAAACCAAGGCCATAATCGGACCGCAAAGCGTATTAGCAATATAGATTCCCGAAGAAATATACCTCCTGAATTCTCTAGTCAACAAAGTATTCTTAAGTGGAGCGCTCGAAAGGCTAGTAATTCGATAATTATGTCTTGCTGAAGTTCCGGCTACAGCCCTAATTATTGGCTTAAAGAATATAGATACCAAAACTGCCATGACAACAAAGGAAAAAAGTGATAATACAACAAAAAGCAAACAATCTTTCAAAGATCCTTGTACTCCATTAATAGCATTACCCATCCATATAGCAGGAGGATAAGTTGACTGAATTGAATCAAGAACAAGATTCTTAATAGCATCCGGTTTCATAATGGCTAGTGATTCTATGCCCTCGGGACTACTACCACTAAGCAGCAGTATCCCAGCAATTGATAGAACTGAGAATACTCCATAAACCAAACCCTTGTGTCTCAAGCGAGAAGTGATTCCTGTAATAATTGCGCCAACAATTGTAGCTATTGAGATTGGAAAAAGTGGAGTAATTACTATAGCGAGAAGATAAAACAAATAGAAACCTATTCCAATGCCTCTCTCCATTACAGCTTGAATTACAATTGCAGGCAAGATAGTTGCAAACGAAATGCATACTTCCTCAATATACATTCGAAGATATCTACTTATTACTATAGCCGCACTTCCAAAAGGCATGGCAAGTAAATTGTCCATCGATTTCGTCTCGAAAATCGTTCCCCCTGCTTGAATCATAGTCAATAAAAAAATTAAACATGTTGCAATCAGTACAATCATTGGCGGAATAAGTTCCCCCATTCCAAACGAGCTTAATCCAACGCAGATTGCAATCTCATAACTCCAAAGAATAAAGATAAGAATACCATATACCCATATCCTTCCCTTTGTTTCTTTTTTCTTCTTAATGTCCTTAGAATTAGCATAGACATTTATGTTCATGAAGTTCTTAAGTTGAAGGCCTAGTAGTCTAGATATTTGCTTTATCATCACCAGCCACCTCAAGGAAAATCGACTCAAGCGTATTACCATTAGTCACAATATCTTCCATCTTTCCAGAAGTAATAATTCTTCCATCTTTTATTATTGCAACTCTCGTGCAAAGCCTCTCTGCTACATCAAGAACATGAGTTGAGAAGAAAACTGCTCCGCCCTTACTACACATCTCGCGCATAAAATCCTTAAAAACTACTGACGCTTGAGGATCCAACCCTACAAAAGGCTCATCAAGAATCAAAAGCTTGGGCTCGTGAATCATAGCAGAGATGATAGCTAGCTTCTGCTTCATACCATGCGAATAACTTGATACTAAATCTCCAAGTGACTCTTCTATCTCAAAAGCCCTAGCATATTTCTTAATTTTCTCTTCTCTATCTTGTGCAGATACCTCAAAAACATCTGCAATGAAATTCAGATACTGAATTCCAGTTAAATAGTCGTATATGTCAGGGTTATCTGGAATATAAGCAAACTTTTTCTTGCACTCAATAGGATTGTCTATAATAGATACTCCGTCAATTGTTATGGATCCTTCTTGGAAAGATAGAATTCCAACAACACATTTTATTGTAGTAGTTTTGCCAGCGCCATTTGGACCAATAAAACCGTAAATATCGCCTGATTCTATTTCTAAACTGACTTCATGAACTCCCTTAGAACTGCCACGATATGTCTTTGTTAAATTATTAATGCTTAGCATCTATTTGCCTCCATATGTTCAAAAACTAATAAATATTATATACATTTTTTGCATAAGAATATATGTATATTGACATATTTTCAATGAAAAGATATCATCGATGGCGGAATAAGTATATTGTTCCTATCACCTATATTCCTATTGATTCTTGCGTTCGATAATTCAACTTATAGCCCAGCTTATTAATATGAATTATTGATTTGAAACTAGTTCAGCAAAACAGCGTAGCCATTTGGTTACGCTGTTTATTTATGCTTTAGTATTTGAATAAATGTGTGGTGCTTCTGATGCACCATATCTTGTCCCAAAAAAACATCCCGAATGTACCAACATTCGGGAATCATGGTGTTCCCGAGGCGATTCGAACGCCCGGCCTATCGCTTAGGAGGCGATCGCTCTATCCTGCTGAGCTACGGAAACATTTATATGCGCTGATTAGTATATCACAAAGAACATACTTACGACCATAAGAATGAAAGAAGATAAAAGCAACATGAAAGGCATACCATCAAAGTGCTTAATACGCTTTGTATACAGGAGCTTGCGTCTATATGTTGCTATTAGTCCAGTAATTACAATATCTCCTGCAATAATTGCAATGACAAATAAAATAACATAGTCTGGTCTTACGCTTAGGTAGTTTAGTAATAAGAGCGACGGACTTTGAGAGCTAGCCTTTTCGAAAAGGATGGATAGAAGATATGCGATAAACATAGCTTCAAACGGATAAAGCAAGCCACCAAATAAACTATTACGATCGCAAGGTCGATAGAAGAATACAAACACAAGCATAATAATTGTCATAATTGGAAGCAAAGCATATTCAAAATACTTATCTACTCCGAACATGTATTGAATTGTTATCGCACAAGCAATAGTAAAAACTGAAGATATAAGTACTATTGTCTTAGATAAGGCGAAAGTTATTATGTCTTTTGATGGGTCAGTTGGAATATTAATGAAATTCTTTAGTCTGCGCGAAGTCATGTAGTATCTCTTTCTGAATATCATAGAGAGAATATATGAAACTATCACAAGCATAACAACAGCTATAATTGTTGAAACAAAGCGTACTTTAACATCTATAAGATATACAAATGCGACTCCTACAAAACTTGGAACGATTGCGAATAATATCATCTTAGTAACTTCATCGAAAGACTTTGCACGCGTCTTGAGAATCTCCTCACCTTCAATTGGTATTGAAGATAGAATTGTAAGGCCCATAGCAAGGACTACCGAAGCAAATATGTTGTTATAGTGGGTAAGATACTTTTCGAAAAGATAACTTACAGAAATACAAAGCGATAAATTCACTATAGCCGACACAAATACCGTCTTGTCATTCATAATAAATCTAAACGAAACTAACCAAATCAATATACTTGATACTATAGATATACTGACAAATCCAAGGGAGTACAAGTCAAACGTATTTCCAGTTATAGCTAGTATTAACAGTCCTAGAAACAAGGCGCCGCGTGTGGTTTGGTACCTCGCCTTCATCTCCTCTGTCTCACGAGACTCAACAACCTTAGTGCTCATGCGACTCGCATAATCATCAAAAGGTGTGTTTATTCTGTCTTTTCTCTTATATATAGCCATTTAATTTCCTCATGCCAACCAATCTAGGTATACTTTCAAGAACTTATAAGCGATATTTACTGACGAAATCACACTGCAATTCTCTTGACTAGCAGGGACATCAATAATAAGAGTTCGAATCTCACTAGATGGCAAACCATCTACACTGTCCGTTAAGACATCTTCACTACCACTTATTACGCCATCCTCACTTCCAACAAGATTTATGCCATCGTTCTCCTGATCAATTGATGAATCATCGGTTTGAGATACATCAACATCTTCTATACCTGACGCTTGCCTTACGTTCTCATAATCGCCAAAGCCTTCCTCTAACTCGCTATCACTGAAGGAGAAAAATAATAGTCCTTCGTCATTAGTGATACTTTCAATCTCAATTCCACTAGTAGAATCGATGATTATACTTTGTAAATCAGAAATATATCTATCCTTGTCGTAATTTGCTCTAGAGTTACTAATACATTCGTGCATCAAGGTTACAGCTTGTCTAATGTTGCATGTTACTCCAGGTACAATCTCAGTCGTTCCATCTGACTTCATAGCAAGTCTATCTGGATCTTGCAAATCTAGAAGTTCATGGCACAGAGTATATGATTGTGTTGCCCAGTTTTCTCCACTAATCGTGTAAGCACCTGATAGTGAGGCATCACTTCGATTCTCAGTTGTAGGGTCAACATTCATTGCATCCCATACCACTCGAGTTATCATTCCATCCTCAACTTCAATTTCAACATAATCTATGTAGCCATATGAGTCTTCTTGCAAAGCTTGCGCGTAATATATACCATCGTTTAGCCCGCCGAGCTCAACTTGATCCTCAGTCTCAACATCTTCATGAGTAATTTGCGATTCTAAAGCAACTGGAATTTGCTCACCTATCATCTGAGAGCACAATGAATTCAAATCCTCTTCGCTAATTACTACAGGATTCTCTTCGTCAGCTATTCGACTTATTCCAGTTAGGTGAGAACCATCACTACTAATACCAATGTACATGTGCAACTGGAGACTATCTTTTGTCACTAAGTTAACTTCGATTATATATCCTTGAAGACTATCCGATTCATCATATGCAAGATAGACCGATGTAATCTCCTCGTTCTCATCTACTAACCTAGAATGCATCTGAGTATAATAGCTTCCTGCAAGGATTGATGAGAATTGACTTTGATAATAGTCCTGTAGTCTTGTATTGGTCTTGCCGTTTGATACCCATAAGCCCACTAAAAGAACCGCAATACTAATCGCTACGATGCAAATAGCCTCTATTACAAGTCTTTGAAGCTGTTTTCTGGTCATCATAAGTCTTCACCACCTTCTTTTACGGAACTTAAAGAAGTCCTTTTTGAAGAGGATTTATACTTAATGCAGTATTCCAAGAAAGGAATAGTCAAATTGCAAATCAAAACAGGTACACACAATACATAAATCGAGTCGTATCTATCGGCCATAAATGCCGTTATTAGTCCGCACAAAATGCCATAAACTATCGCTGAATACTTATTAATAGGAGTCGTAGTAAAGTCAGTCAGTGCAAAAGTTGCCACAAAAAACACTCCTGAGGAGAGCATGTAGAAAACAACAGTTCTAATACCTAAATAAGACAAAACATTAATCCCCTCGAAAACTGGCATCAATGCAACTATTGTCACCAAATATGCTATCGGAGCATAAATCTTAACGATACCCTTAAACGTCAGATAAACTCCACCAACTATAATAACAACGATGCATCCTGTACCAATGAATGTCGAATATTGTCCTCCAAGAATCTCAAGAATATAAAATCTAGAAGGATCTGACGCAACTGCATCGGCCGTCGGGCCAGAAAACAGAGTGCCAAAGCTGAACCAATCGTCCAAAGGCTTCGCAAATCCATTCAGCGCATTTGGGAAGAGAACCGATACAATCAATCGGCTCGCTAACGCCGTATTAAACAAATTACTTCCTACACCACCAAATACTTGTTTTATAAGTACAACTCCAAATACAACTCCAGCGATAACGATAGTAATTGAAGTATCAGGAGGTAGCAATAAAGCAAATACAATACCGTTTACTATTGAACTTAAGTCAAAATAATCTTTTTTTGTTTCATCGCCTCGAAAAATATATCCTACAAAATAATCGCCTACAAATGACAAGAAAGCTGAAACAGCTACCATCACCAAAACCCTCAAGCCATAAATGAAAGTTGCAGCGCAAATACAAGGAAACAAAGCAATTATGATGTTCAAGTACATGTATGGAACATTCTTGCTTGTTCTAATGAAGGGCGCAAATTCTCTTTGAATCATACCTTGAGCCCTCCTTCAAATGGAATGATAAGTCTGCCATCATCCTCCTGCTTTGCTTCTTTCTTCTCTTTTGTCTCATCTTGATACTCTTCAAGAAGCGATACAGCAGATAATCCAGAAAAGTTAGTATTGAACACCGTCTCAACCAGAGAATTGTTGCTTTTCTTATCTTTCTCCTTAGTAGCGAAAACATATGAGGCAATTAATCCAGTTAAATCAATTCCCGCCGGACAAACAAATGAGCAAGCACCACAAGCAATGCAACTCTTTGCATTCTCTTCGTTAGCCTTAACTATATTTCCAGTAGAAATCAAGCGCGCAATAATCGAGGGAAACAAGTCCCGAGGGCAGGCATCTAGGCATGACCCGCAATGAATGCAAGGCGTCTCTGGTACTTCTAATTTTCGAATTACGGTAATTGCTCCAGTCGTCTTAATTATTGGAGTGTTTATCGTATCTCGGAAAGCTACACCAGTTAAACAATTACCCCACACGACCAGCCTTTGAGCAATAGTAACATTCTCCATATTACCAAGCAAATCTGTAACAGGAGTTCCAATTGGAGCTAGAACATTATGCCCTCTTCCTTCATCATCTGTCACGGTTACAATTCGGTTTACAAGAGGCATATTCTCCGATATCGCCTCCCACACCGCGCAAAGCGTAGAGCAGTTAAACATTACCGCTTTGCATCGCTCTTCTAGAGTGTCATTATCCTCGAAATCCATATCGTACAATGCCTTAGCTATCATGCGATAGTTCCCCTGAGGAAACCTCTCCTTAAATAGCAAGACCTCATATGTGTAATTTGGATACTTTTCTTTTGCTCGCTCTATGGCTCCTTCCAAGGAATATCGCTCAGTTTTTCTTCTCTCTGAAATACAGAAACTTATAGTTGAGGCCCCTGAAGCTCCAGCAGATACTACTGCTCCTAATACAATACTATCAGGGAATTCATCTATCCTATATAAATCCGAAGTAGCATATGGTTCACTTTGAAGACAATTTACAAGCAAGCGATTGACCTTCATGTGCACCGCCCGATTTATCTTTGCCGCGGTCGGAACTCCTTCTCCACCCATTCCAACGATACCAGCATTTCTAATTATCCCGACTGCCTCAGACTTAGATATGTTAAGGTTTGCTCTTGGTCTAATTGACGGATGAAGAGTTCTCTTCTTGTCACTTTCAATAACAACAGCATCGCAGATTACTCCATCAGGTAACGTTATCCTATCTATTGAGATAACATTACCAGAGATTCCACTATGAATTGGAACAGCAAATGTTCCAGATGCTGGCATTCCGACGCATTGACCTATTAGTACATGTTCTCCAACAGAAACGCATGGAATCGACGCAACACCGTAATGTTGTTTCATGGGAATAATAAGCTTTTCCGGGTATACCTTTTCTAGCAGTATTTCGCGCACATAAGAAGAACGCTGAGAAAAATTCAAGTCAGTGTCGAAGAATATACCTTTTTTAAATGAATATCTACGATTTGCCATGAAACTCCACCGTCAGCGTCCTGCTACTAAGCAATAAATACCGGTCTGTCGATTAATCAGCATATCCCTCAAGTCTCTTAGCTATCGAAGATCTTCCAAGTTTTCTAATAGCCTTAGCTTCGATTTGCCTTATACGTTCTCTAGTAACTCCAAGACTTCTTCCAACCTCTTCTAGAGTTCTTTGCTTACCATCATCTAGACCAAAACGAAGACGAAGAACCTTAGACTCTCTCTCAGTCAGAATTGAAAGGACACCTATTAATTCTTCTTTCAACAGAACTCTAGCTACCTCTTCATCAGGAGCAACACACTCGTCACTAGAAATAAAGTCAACTAAGTGACTATCCTCTTCCTCACCAACTGGCTTATCAATAGATACAGGATCCTGTGAGATTCTCTGAATATCACGAATTTTGTCAGAAGCCATATTCATCTTATCAGCTAACTCATCTATGGTCGGTTCTCTTCCTAAATCTTGAACTAATTGTCGTTGTATTCGAGTCAACTTGTTAATTGTCTCGACCATATGTACAGGTATTCTTATAGTTCTTGCTTGATCAGCAATAGCTCTTGTTATCGCTTGGCGAATCCACCATGTCGCATATGTGCTGAATTTAAAACCCTTAGTATAATCAAACTTATCTACGGCCTTAATTAGACCAATGTTTCCTTCTTGTATCAAGTCAAGTAAAGACAATCCTCTATTCATATACTTTTTTGCAATTGATACAACAAGACGAAGGTTGGACTCAACAAGTAGGTCCTTCGCATCATCGTCACCGGTCATCATGCGTTGCGCTAAGTCTCTCTCCTTATCCGCAGAAAGAAGTGGAATCTTGCCAATCTCCTTAAGATACATTCTTACGGAATCATCTACTGTAATTTCTTCTGAACCAGAAGAAGTAATCAAGCTAGCAGTATTATCAAGATCGTTAAGACCGTTAATTGTAATTCCACATTTGTCCAACTCAGAAGTAAGACTAATTATGTCATCAGTATTAAGTCCAAAATCTTCTGTTATCGTGTCAAAATCATTCTCGCTGATAACATTATTCTTTCTACCTGCTATTCTCTTAATGTGGCCTAAAGCCTCTGTAAAATCTGCCATGCATCCTCCAAATTTTCCATTCAACATTACTGATTATATCAGTAATCTCAATCGTCTCGTTACACAATTACTCACTAGTCCAAAAAGTCTCGAAGCTTCTTGCTTCTACTTGGATGTCGCAATTTACGAATTGCCTTCGCTTCAATCTGCCTAATTCTCTCACGAGTAACATTGAACTCTCTTCCGACCTCCTCAAGAGTTCTTTGCTTACCGTCCACAAGGCCAAATCTCAATACTAATACGCTTGCTTCTCTTGGTGATAAAGTCGAAAGTGTACTCTCCAAACCCTCTTTCAACAAAGCCCTAGCGACAATTTTGTCTGGAGCCATAGACTCATCGCTTGAGATAAAATCTACTAAGTGACTGTCTTCTTCTTCTCCTACTGGCTTATCAATTGATACTGGGTCCTGAGATACTCTCTTAATCTCAATCACCTTAGCTTCTGAAATCTCCATCCTATCTGCAATCTCAGCAGAAGTTGGATCGCGACCGAGTTCTTGAATCAAAGTTCTTTCAATTCGATTCATTCGATTTATCGTCTCAACCATATGAACAGGAATTCTAATAGTTCTAGCCTGATCTGCGATTGCTCTTGAAATTGCTTGTCTTATCCACCATGTGGCATAAGTCGAAAATTTATAACCCAAAGTATAGTCAAATTTATCTACTGCCTTCATTAGTCCAAGGTTTCCCTCTTGAATCAAGTCCAAAAGAGATAAGCCTCGATTCATGTACTTCTTCGCAACTGAAACCACCAACCTAAGGTTAGCTTCAATTAGCTCTTCCTTCGCGTCTGCGTCACCATTACTCATTCGTAACGCTAGGTCTTGCTCCTTTTCGATACTTAGAAGTGGAACCTTACCAATTTCCTTAAGGTACATCTTCACCGAGTCCTCTACGCCAACTAGATTGTCAGTATCATCTTTACTAGAATTTGTCAGTTCTTCAGACTCGTCTTCCTCGTCAGAACTAGAAGAGAAACTCATCGATGCGATATCATCATCTTCGTCTTCATCATAATCTCTATTGGCGCGCTTAGGAGAACGAGTTTTACGAACAGATATCGAATCAAGAAGGTCTTCATCTCGAGAAATTGAATCAGTATCTTCGTTTGCCTCATCAATTACATCGATGCTTTCTATATCTTCTTCAATTGAATCTGAAGACGCTTCACTTTCTCCAACTATAGTAATTCCTGCCTCAATTAAGCTCGCACAAAGTCTATCCGCTTCTAGCACTCCATTGTCTAGTTCAGCGGCTTCAATATCAATATCTTCCTTATTAATCGCACCCTTGTTCTTCGCAATCTTAAGAAGTCTATTCAATGTACTATCAAAATCAGCCATAACACCTATATCTTCTATTTGTTCTAAATCTTAAATCAATTATCTTCTGTAGTCTCTGCTGTAGTCTCTACAGGAGTAACTTCTACATTCTCAGCAAACTCAGCTGTAGTAGTTGATCCTGAATGAGTTACGGTATATACTCCGCCCTCGCAGAAAATCAAAACACTTACACCAGAATACAAATCATCTGAGCCCTTAGAAGTTGCACGAAGCTGGCAATAATTTTCATAAATAGTTTGAGCATCTTCTTGACTTACTTCATCGGACGTAACGACTCTTAGATTCTGGCAAGATGCACCAGATACAGAATATCCTATTGTATATCCTTCTTCACCAATAGTTGTATCAACTTCAATCTCATCTTCAAAAACTGAATCAATTCCCGCAACTATCTTGTCATGTAGCTTTACTCTCGAAAAATATAAAGGAATCGAGATAGCAGCAACAATACCTAAGCACAATACTGTAATGGCAACTGTAATAATGATTGTCTTCATTGGTGCCTTAACATCTTTAGGGGTTACTACGAACTTCTTCTCAGTGTCTTCTCTTCTTGCTTGAGCAAGATATCCTTCTGTAGAAGTCTTTGGTGCCTCAGGAAATACCGGTATAGCGTAGTGACGAGTTGCATTAGTTCCTAAGTCAGGATATTCTTCCTTAGGAAAAGTATAACTACTTGGATCTTGCAAGATCGCTTTGGCTTCCACTGATGGGAAAACGCAATGACAGAAAATACATTCACACTTGTCATCGGCGCTGTTAAAATAGATAAGTGAACCGCAGTTCTTGCACATTCCTTGAATTGTCGACATGAAAAACCATCCTTTGATGTTATTAAGATCTATGCAAATTGATACGAATTACCATTTGCTTCGGATAATGTATCAACATTTTCGCATTAAAAATCATTCTATACTATAATTGTTTTGCGCTACATAGTCAATATTATAATATATATAAGTCGCCATATTAATCGCTTTTGGGAGAATACTGATGAAGGAAAAAATAGCTCAGGATAAAATCAAATACATGAAAGAAGCTCTAAAAGAAGCTCACAAAGCTTACGCACTTAACGAGTGTCCTATAGGGGTCGTAATTGTAAAGGATGACAAGGTATTTGTAAGGGCGCACAACCTTAAGCTTACTAAGGGAAATTGCTTAAAGCATGCTGAGATTGTTGCTATTGATAAGGCATGCAAGAAACTCGGTGATTGGCGACTTAACGACTGTGACATGTATGTTACCTTAGAGCCTTGCACCATGTGCGCTGGAGCTATCGTGCAAAGCCGAATAAGAAATCTGTATTTTGGAGCATATGAACCAAAAAGCGGCGCAGTTTGCTCGTGCAATAACATTTTCGATGTGAAGAACGGGCACAATCACAAGGTAGAATTCGAGGGTGGAATTCTAGAAGAAGAATGTTCGAATTTAATGACTAGTTTTTTCGAGAGGCTAAGGCTTAAACCTTAACGGTTTCATTGTATCGAACTAACCAAAGGTATTTCTCCTTTACCACAATACCAGACGCAGCTATCGCTTCAGCATAACAATTAATTTGCGTGCTGTGGCGATTCATAGCTTCTTTTACCCGAGACTCAATATCTGGTAAATGATCAAGATTGTCTGTCTTGTAATCAACAATGACTGCCTTACCATCGTCTTCAATAAACATCAAATCGATAATTCCTTGAACTAAGGAGAAATCCATAACGTCGTTTGTCGAAGATTCCAGCGGAATTGAAAACACAATCGGCTTCTCAAAAAATGCTTTTCCATTCAAATCACTAGAAATAAGCCTACATCCCAAGCTACTTTGCCCGAATGCTTTAAGCGCCTGGTATTGCTCAAGTGCGAAACCTTCCTGACTTGAGAAAATTGTCCCATTTACAATCATCCTTCTAACTTGACTAGTATATTGCTCCAAGGAATCAAGCTCGTTTAGATCAACAAATCTAAACAGCTTATGAATAAATGTTCCCTTACCAGCGGACGTCATCAAAACTGCCTCATCCTTATAATCGTCATATGATGAAACTTCGAGATTTAAAGGCACAAGAGGAGTCTGCTTATTCTTGGAAATTTGGGATACAGAAATCTTGAAAGGAGCCCTCGTCGCACTTTCATAAGGATAAGCATCGAAAAAATACTTGCCATCACTGTTAACTCCTAGCGCCATGGATTCATTAGTCGTTTCATTCTCTACATCGCTATTTTTCAAAGATATGTCGTCAGCATAAGCACCATTATCGCTATCGATACCAGCATTAGAAGGAGAAAAACCACTTTCTTCTCCACCATATTCCTCGTTCTCTTCGCTTTCCTCGCTCTCTTCGCTCTCATCTCCGTCAAGAATTTGTTTGATGTCCAGGCACTCCAAAGTAAAGGCATTAAAATCAATCGGATACTCTACATATCCATCTACTTGCGCAATTTTTGCAACAGGAGATGCCATTGAAGTTCGAGCTAACGCAGGAAGCAAGATATTATTGATGTTCAAAGCTCCCAAGGACAACCAAAAAAACTTATCATAAGTCAGTTGCTTAGCTAGAAAGGCTTGAGAAATAACCTTCTTAGCTTGTGCTTGCCTTATGACAGTCACTATAGAAAGCTGTTCCTTCGCCCTCGTTAAAGTAACATATAGCAAGCGAATCAATTCCGAATAATTAGCAAGAGTTTCCTTCTGTTTCAAGTAAATGCTTTCGACAGAATTTGTAATGCGAACATCCTCATCATAGTAGTTTTTGATCGCGAACCCCATTTTCTCATCAAAAAGAATAGTCTCCGTTAATTCGGCCTTTTCTTTAGTACTAGGCTCGGCGAAAACTACGCACGGAAATTCCAAACCCTTACTTGAATGACAAGTCATACAGCGGATTTTGTTGGACTTAGTATCTTCAATAGTAATGGCTGCTTCATACTTCAACTTAATCTTAGTCTGTTCGAGGCAATTGCTTACTGAAGCAATATCACTTCCATATCTTGAGAAATTCGAGCAAAGCCATTCCTTAAATACATTAAGTTTTTTTGATAGAAGAGAAGCGTCTTTACCAACTGCGCTTGCCCTAATATTTGTCTTTATATAGATCTTCTCAACTAATCTTCCAATGTCAGTCATTATCAGATTATTTCTTAAATCGTCGAAAACCTCCAAGAAATGTTGAACTCTTTGACGAAGCTTACTATCTTGGCCCATCGCTTCATAAAGCCTGATATTCTCAATCAGGTTATTGGTTCGTCCGCTAAAGAGACGAATTCTAGCGACTTCCTCAAGCGAGAAATTGCTAAATTTATATGGCGACAACATAACGCCAAGCATGTACTCATCACGAAGCTCATTATTTAGAACGATAATCAGGTTTGCAATCCCGCGAATATCAACATCCTCGAAGATACTTTTGCTTTCCGTTACCGTCGAATCGAAGCCGCTTTGATTTAAGTAATCAGAAATACTAGCTAGAGATTTCTTTTTTCGAGAAAGAATGCAAATGTCACGAAGCTCATAACCCATACTAACGAACTTCTCAACCTGAGTCCGAACCCCCTCGCACATTAGCTCAATATTCGTTACATCACTCTCACCTTTTTGGGGGGCCTCTATAGCAACAACGTTTGGGACAAAACCAGATTTCTCGTTTGTTGGATGGTTAAGCCTTTGCTTCTCATCATACTCAATCTCCGTTGCCTTCTCAGTCATTACTTGCTCACAAATCACATTTACGAAATCAAGAATTTCGCGCGTACTTCTGAAATTACACGACAAAGTCGATAAACTTCCATTCGTGCCATTGGCATATTCATTCATCCTAGAAATAAACATGTACGGGTTGGCATAGCGAAATTTGTATATGCTTTGCTTAACATCGCCCACTCGAAAAACATTATTGGAAGAGAACTCGTCAACTATAGCATCTTGAAGCGATGAGTTATCCTGATACTCATCTATATAAATCTCCACAAACTTTTGGCGATAGTACGAGTACGCCTCTTCGAGCAAAAGAATCTTGTATGCAATATGCTCCTGGTCTGAGTAATCCATTCCGCCAATCTTATCCTTGAGGACCGCATATTCCTTGTCCGTTCTTCTAATAAGTTCAATTAAGCTTGAAACACATGCATGCCTACGCTTTTGCTCTTCGATCAGAACATCATACTCAGAGTCTAAGCAATCTCTAATATCCATAGGAAAAGCCATATATTGCGCACTGCCATTGTATCCATTTGGATTCTTCTCAATATTAGCATACTGCTTGAAAAGAATAGCCATCGTCGCTATCGGCGCGAAAAGTTCATTAACAGTATTTACACCATCCGATATATCCTTACTCTTAGTAAGTGCCTCATACTTGAGATTGCCAGAAATACCTTCTTTATCCTTAGCGACAGGCAAAGAGTGCAAAGCGTCAACCGTTCTCTTTAGCTTCGAACTCTCATCAATTTCCGTTAAAGAAGCATACTCATCCATGGCCTTCTTACATCTTAAAAAATACAAATCATAAGCATCCACAATATCAAGCAGGGCTTGCTTCTTCTTTTTGTCAGAAGCAGGCGTACTCAAGAAAGTAGCACTACTAATAGCACTTCTTAATTTGTCGCTATTAGCTAAGCCAGCATCTACTACCACGCTAATATCTTCGAAAACTATATCATAAAGTGATAATCTACCTGTGCTATCATCCTCGTTGATTTGACTTTGAATATTTGTGAGTAAACCTAAGTAATCAGGCAAGCTGCGCAACTTCAAAAATATACCCAGCACAACCTCCGAGAGATTAACATCGTCTCTGCCATCTCCAAACATTTTCGTCAAAGTCAGAAAACTCTCATCTAAGATATCATCCTTATACTTGGACTCAATCGCATTCGTACATGCCTTATTACGAACAATCGTCAATTCGTTTTCATCAAGAATTATTCTAGAAGGATCGAGAACTGACTTACCTTCGCTATCTTCAAGGATGTATCCTTTCTCCTTAATCACTCGAGCACAAAAGCTGTTGAACGTCTGAATATAAGCATTTGGCAGCTTGTCTAATTGAAGCTTAAGTCTTGATATTTCATCAGCATTTTTAGTTCTATCTTCATTACAAAGCTCTGTGATTCTTTGCCTAATAGCCCTATCAATCTTCATTTGCATATTAGTAGCAGCATCTCGTGTGAATGTAACTACAAGAATGTCATCAATATTAAAAGCACCTTGAATCAGCTTAGTAAGAATTCGCTCAACTAGAACGGATGTTTTACCTGAACCTGCCGCTGCTGAAACAAGCATGTTTCCTATAGGAGCATTAACAACGGCCTTCTGTTCGTTTGTTAAATTAATCATTTGAATCTTCTACTCCCTTTTTCGCTTGAACTTCAACCTTCATAGCTTGAAGAACCTCTTCGTCACCCTTCTTACCACTTCCAAAGGTCCTTCCCTTTTTACACTTAGGTGTACGTCCTCCATTACTACAAGCCGCTTGATAAACACAGAATGAGCATTCCCTAGAAGCCAAGGAATTAACAAGAGCATTGGCATTACCCTCGCTAATCTCATTAATAGCTTTTTGAATCATTATTTGGACGTAGTCTGTTACTATATTGAACTCATCTTGTGTGAGCAAAGAATACTCCGGCTCGATATGAATTGGCTTGCCCTTTTTATCAAGCTTCAAAGCAGTGCTAAGGTATCCAGCATCAACTACTTGCTTACGCTCTATATCGCTTAAGAATTTGGCATAAGCGAAAAGTTGAATTTGCTTACCAGCAAAGGTCTTCTTAAGTTCAATTTTTTTATTGCCAGTCTTGTAATCAAGTATTCTGTATTGCTTACTCTGATTCTCATCTACTCTATCGATGTAGCCAGTGAATTCAAACTTTTCATGTTTTTGAGATTCAATAATTACTTGTGAATCTTTACCAATTTTATACTCATAAAATGAAGGCAAATATCCAGAATCAACACAAGAAGAAAGCGCGCTTTTGAAGCACTTTTGGAATATTCGTTTAATTTTGATTCCAGGCTTTCTCTCAAACTCAGGAGTACAAGCATCTGTTATGTCTGATTTCTCACAGGCTACAACGAAGTATTCATTAGCAAGTTCCGAAGTCTTCTGATCGTCAAGATTATCGACAAAACTGGATAACTTATCAAGCGTATCATATTGAAGCATCAAACTCTTTATTGAATGCTCAAACATTCCATGTACTATAGTTCCTATGTGATTTGATTGAACAATTGTTGCATCGTCCCGAGGATAAATCTTAAGAACATTCTTCGTCATGTATTGCATTGGACATGTGTAATAAGACTCTATTCCAGAGACACTCATGCGAACACCTGACTTGAGAAGCTCAGTCATAGTATTATCCTCAAATCGTGTCGTTTCATAGTTATATCTTCTCTCGACTTGCATAGAGAAGTTTGGAGCAGTGAAGCAATCCTGTTCTATTTGGCCAGCATAAGGTAATAAACACTCGTGCAAGATATCCTTTGGTTTCTCCTTCTCGTGGACAAAATATACCTTTTCGGTTACTGCACCTATTGCAAGGCAAGATTCAACAAAACTACCTTTTCGCTTCGTAGTCACCTTGTCTGGTAGGTCAATTTGCATAGCATTTGCCAGTTGGTTAAGCTCCTTGGAAGACATAATTCCATCACTAACACTCTCAAATGGAAAATTTGATGAATCAGCTCCAACTACAAAGAGTACCTTGCAATTCGTTATATAACTTTGTGGAAGACTTACTATCTCAATAGAGTCAACCATAAGCGGAATCGAACCTGAAGTCTTGTTGCGCATGTTTATTCTTATGAGTGCCTCGAATTGCTCTTGGCTTATCTCAATATTGCTAAATTCATCAGTAAATGAGACTAGTAATCGCATAAGAGAATCATATCCACGAACAAGTGCTGACGCATCTTCACTCTCTCCTCTTGATAAGAGTTCGTCACGGAGTAATTCAATATTTTCTTTCCTAGAAGACAAATGCTTTGAAAGAAGCTCTGCCTTCTCCATAATCGTTTTGGCATTAGTTATTTGCATTGCCACAAGTCTTAGTGGTACTAGTACGCGAAGAACAACTCTTTGCCACAACATGGCGCCCGTCGAATTCTCTTCCGACTTGTCGTCATTTCTATACTTATCCTCATCAAAAATTCGCGTCTCCCATTGCATGTTATTCTTAATGCAATAGTTCTCAAACTTATCGACCTCCGAAGGCAATATTGGCAAAACGCCTGTCTTCATTGCCTTAAGCATAATATCAAGACTAAATTTCTCAGTAGGAAGCTTCAATAGTATCGAAGCATAACGAAGAATGGGAGTGTTATTAAGTATCATTTTTCGATCGACAAACATATCCAGACCATACATATCTAGCACACTTTGAAGTCTAGCCATAATTTCTTGGTTGCCACACAAAATACGGATGTCCTTATATCTGTACCCAGCCTTACGCGTGAGTTTGACTATCTCATTACCAATATACGAGAGCCTATCCTCCAAGGAGTCTATGTTAATCGAAATAATACCGCTTACTCTTGAAGTCTCGTTCTCCAGGCTAATAGTAGATAGTACATCCAAAGATCTCGAGTACTTCTCAATCGCCTCAAGACATATTGATTCAACATGATTTGACGACTTACTAGTATCACTAGAGTCATTTTGAATTACTACTCCGCGAACATCCTTCTTCAATTTAGAGATGATCTCATTACCAAAGGTATATATCGTCTTGTCTTCATCCTCACTTCTATTAGAAGACAGCGGGAACAATTCAATCTGTGCTGCAAATTCGTTCAGAAGTCCAATAAACTCAATTTCCTTAGGTGTTAGATATCTAGTCGCACCAAAACCTAAAACAACAAAGCTCGCATTCTTTAAAAAAGACTTTAGTCTCCCATATTCACTACTGGTTCTTGCAAGTTTCAAATACTCGCAAGCCTTATCCATTGGTCCCGAGGTTAAAGTTAGATTATATTCATAATTAAGCTTCTCAAGATAATCGAAAAGCAATTGCAAGTCATGCACCTTCTCAAAGTAAACGACATCCTTAGTTATGTCCGTATTCTCTAGCGCTTGCATGAGCATATCTGAGTCAATTCCATATCTTGAAAAATCACCAAGTAAACTAATCAGAAGGTCAATATATTCGAATCTGCCAACTAGCTTCCCAAAGGTTTTAAACTCCTCAGAATGCTTGACTAGAATCGAATAAATCGCGCTTCTAAGTAAGGTCTCGTCACTGCTTTCCTTAGAGATATTGCCGCATAGTTCGTTAATCCTAACTGCCAAACGCATAAAACTTAATACGTCAACATTAGGCAGGCAAGCGCCAATCTTCAAATTCCCCTTAATTCCATCGTCACTATTCTTGGCCCTAATAATGCTTGTCTCATTTACTATTCTTTCAATCGAAGCTTTACTAGCTTCTGGCACAACAAAAATAACGGAGGAAAAGCTCTCTTCTCCTTCGAGCTTAGCAATTCTATCCGATACAATCTCAGACGTGTGACATAAAACATCATGTAATGGTGTGACTAAAAGCATTATTAACCTCAAGCAATAAACATCAATTTACTTCACTTGAAATTATACCGCTAAATTGATAATCAAGTCTCGCTTGTAATATGAATTGCATCAATATTAGTAGCATTGAGATCTTTCATTGACTTGGAATACTGTGCTAGTATTCCCTCAATTCGTTCTTGCTCCTTTTGACGCTTAATCTTCAATGTCGTTGTTTTAATCATTTCTTCCTCAGAAAATACGAAATTACGAACAATCTTGTAAGAAGGCATCTTGTGGTTAATTTCTCTTAGTTTATCCGATAGATATACAGACACTTCATTATCTGAAGGTATTCCCTTGGATGCAATCTCCTTACCGATAGCTTTACGATCAATAAGAATCTTCGCACAAATATCAACAACTCCGCGCTCGTTGCTATCACCCCAAACAAATACCTCAGATACGCCCTTAACATCCGCAATCATAGACTCAATCTCTTCAGGAAAAGCCTTCTTGCCGTTAGTTAGAACTATCATCGACTTAACTCGTCCAGTTACGTGAATACAGCCCTTCTTATCAATGAACCCCATATCTCCTGTGTGGAACCAACCATCAACATCAATCGCTTCTTTCGTTGCTTCCTCATTCTTATAGTAGCCCTTCATTACACACTTCGACTTAGTCAGAATCTCTCCAATCGCTCCATACTTATTGCTCTCATTATTGATAGCAACAGTTATTCCTTCCATTGGACGTCCAACACTTCCATAAACATTGCACTCTGATGAAGTAACACTAATTACTGGACTTGTTTCTGTAAGTCCATATCCCATAAAAAAATCAATACCAAAGTTGTTGAAAGTCTCAATATACTTCTTATCAATTCCGGCACCACCAATAACAACCATTCTTAAGTTGCCACCAAGTTTCTTAAGAATATCCGAAAACACAGCTCTTCTTAAATCTAGTCCACACTTACGCAAGAACTTTGTCACTGGAACCATCACATCAATTAGCTTTTGCTTTCCGGATGCAGCAATTCCATCCTGTAGCTTGTCATAAATATTCTCGAAAAGAAGAGGTACCGAAACACAAACGTCGCAATGCCACTCATTAAAATTCTTAACTATATATCGCAAACCATCTGATTGGCAAATACATACACCTTGAGATAGCAGATAAAAATCGCAAGTATTCTCAAAAGTATGATGCAAAGGCAAAATTGAGAAGCATCTTTCTCCAGGTTGAGTATATAAAGTAGAAGTAATCGAATACACATTCGAGCAGATATTCTTATGTGTAAGCAAAACTCCCTTACTCATAGAAGTAGTACCAGACGTAAACAGAATAATCTTGACGTCATCCGGATTAATTTCAATATCAAAATACTTGGTGTTACCCTGCTCAAAAAGATCCTTACCCTTCTTTATCAAATCATACAAATCAACGAATCTATTATCATCATCGGGGAAAGTAGCACTATCAGTAATCCATTCCTTTGTCATACACACATAATGCTCAACAGCAATGTTGTATTCCTTGGATTCAGCCTTATTAGCTATCGACATAATCATCTCGTGATGCTTAGGATGATAGAAAAGAATCTTTGATGCGCTTCTTTCAAGAAGAGCAACCAGCTCACCTTCAGGAAGAGCTCTATCTAAAGGAACCCCAACACAACTACTACCTAAAACTGCCGCATAACAAACAAGCCATTCATATGAATTCTCACCAACAACAGCTAAATTGCTTCCAACATAATCGCTATTAGCAATATAAGTTCCAAGAAACTTAACATCATCACCAAATTGAGCAAAACTTCTATGCTCTTCCGAAAGATTTGGCTTTCTTCTAAAAATAAACGCATCTAAAGCAGCATGCTTAGTAGCTGCATCGCTAACCAGCGAACGTATGTCACTGTATCGCTCAGCCTTAAATATAGGGGAACCAGTTACCGAATACATTGACTACCCTCCAGTGATACTCATATTCTTTGCAATATTATCATTATCTTAGCAACAAGTAAACTCATAAAACTATATTACTTTGATGTTCAAAGTTTATCAAATACATGCTGATATTGAATGGATTTGATCAAAATCTGTGTTTTTTCGCATAATTGCAAAATAGTTGTTGAAATATTCCATTTTATTTATATTATGTAAGTGATAAAAGTTTGGGAGAATCAAATGCAAAATGATAATACTACTACGGCTACTAACGATAAGAAAACCGATAATAAATCCATTATTAATGACAATAATCAGTCTCTTGAGCATAAATACCCTACTAAGAGAGGCGTTTGGGGCGTAATCGCCAAGAATGTTTTCTTACTTCTGACTGCTATAACCACTGACATGAAGGTCATTGGGCGCGAGAATTTCCCAATCGATAATCCTTATGTAGTTGCTTCAAATCATCAATGTTTCGCTGATGGTGTTCTTATTGTTAAGTATCTTCCGCGCGGACATTTTAAATATATGTGCTGTCTTGCAGCAAGTGATTTAGAGACAAATTATGGTTGGCTTGGCCGTCTAATTATGCGCGTTGGACGTGGAATTGCTGTTGATCGTTTTGGCAATCCGGTAAGAGGCCTAATCAAGGCAAAAAAAGAGGTCGAGCAAGGCAATATCTGCTTCGTTTTCCCTGAAGGAACACGAACTTCTGATGGATTGCTAGGAGAGTTCAAGGATGGCGCCGCATATCTAGCGGTCAAGTCAAAGAAACCGCTTGTACCTGTATATATTTCTGGAGCATATGAGGTTTGGCCTCGTTCCTCTAAGTACCCACATCCTTACAAGGGTTTCCTTAAGAGAAAGAAGATTAGAATCTTTGTTGGTAAGCCTTTACTTGGCGAAGATTATGGTAACGATGCACATACTCTAACCGAAGCATTATCAAAGTGGATGAATGAGATGCAAGATAAGTACCGCAATCCAGACGAGGCCGCAAAATTAACTAATACTTAATCTCGAAAAGATAAACAGTACGTTTATGCTCACTCAATTTCAACGCCAGGAAAAATGCCCAAATTCAAGGCATTTGAAAATACTTCAAACCTAATCCTATCTCCAAAGAAATCTTCGCCATCGTAGTTTCCAAGTAGCTGGAAGGAGCTATCTTGGCAAGTTACTATCCCACTAGTTACACGATAGGTACTAATTCCCTGCTTACCGGCATGAGTTCCTTTTCGATAATGCAAAAGTAATGGAAATGATCTAAAAAACGATACACTCTCCACTACGCAAACATCCAATATTCCATCAGAAATCTTCGCCTTTGGAGCAGGACAAAAACCATCTCCATAGTATCTTCCATTACAAAGGCTAATCAAGGTATGAGTATCGCTGTTGCTAGTATAAGTCTCACCATTCTCAAGCTCGAGCGAATATGTAAACTTACTATCGCGATTTCCAAAGATTGACTTTAATGCAGCTCTTACGTATGCCGTCTTTCTATTGAACTTAGTATCCTTACCCTTAACAAAAGTCTTAGCTAGATATTGCACCTGCGTATCAAGTCCTATTGAAGCGATATTGTTAAAATAGCATGACCAAATTGGGATGTGACTTCCAAGCATGTCGTAGCTATCTAGTCGAACTAAGTCAATTGGTACCACTTTAACAGAATCAAGATTACGAATTTGCGAGAAGGGCTTCTTCATCGACTCTTGTGGGAAAATAATACGAGCGAAGTCATTGCCAGTTCCCATCGGAATACAAATTATTGGAGTACTTCTAAAAGCCAAAGCATTCGCTATCTCGTGAAAGGTTCCATCACCACCACAAGAAACGATCGTAATACCAGCTCCATTCGCATCGCTAGCTTCGACTGCAATATCGCGAGCATGCCCAGGATACTCAGTGTATCTGAACTCTATTCGTACTCTTAAGTCGTCATCAAGTTCAGAAATTGCATCCTCCAATTCCTTAATCGTCGATGTTTGACTTTTGCTATTGATGATAAACAAATATCTCATCTAGCTTGCACTCGCCTTCTTAATTATTGCTTTCTAGTCGTTACTAATCGAAATTAAATATACCATATCCACTACATCGCCTACAGTTTTAACCGTCTCAAGCATAGTATCAGGAATCCGGATATCATATGCTTCCTCAAGATCCAAAACCAATTCATATAGCTGGAGAGAATCTAATGCCAAGTCAGCTTCTATAGCCATATCAGCTCTAACATCTGTAGGTGATATATCAAGAATGCCCGTAAGCATCTTAACCAAATCATCAAGTATCCTGTCCTTAGAGTCGAGAACCTCTTCAGATGTCATATCAATCTTGCTTTCATTACGTTCTCGGGGGTCGCCGGTGTCTTCCATTATTCTATTCTCCTTCGATTATCATTCGCCACTTCGTGCGCTGTCTTTCTAATTTGCTTCTTATCACTATAGCGAAGAAGCTGGGATTTAACAAATTCATCTATCTCATTAGTCATCTTAATTAGCATCGCTCTCTCTTCAGGAGTATATGGGTCAAGAATCCTTTGAGCCAAAACACTATGGAACTTCTGGTGAATTCGGCAAGCAAGCTTACCGTTCTTAGTAAGCGATATCCTCACAATTCGTCTATCGACCGTATCTCTGTCGCGGGTAACATATCCCTTCTTAAGAAGACGATCAATAGCTACCGTCAAAGTACCTGTTGTAATACCCAAATCATTAGCTGTTTCTGTCATAGTACGAGCTTCATATGGGCCAATGGCGTCAAGCGTATGCAATTCGGCAATAGAAAGGTCAGAAAAATAGCCCTTAGATAGCGCTTCCTCTTCAGTCAATAAGACATTATCAAATATTCTGACAAGACTTAATGAAAAATCCTTTTGCTCATTCTGCATTCAGTGAACTCCTTGTTGCTTGGTATATCCAAGTTTTATTATTTTACACCATTTTCGCCCAGAAAAACTACCCCAATTTAGAAGCATAAGAAAACCGTGCAATCCCAAGATTACACGGTTATAAGCATCTTTAAGATTACTTATCTAATCTAGCCTCTAATTCAGCCTTCTGAGTCTCATAACCTGGCTTTCCAAGAAGAGCGAACATATTCTTCTTATAATCTTCAACGCCTGGCTGGTTGAAAGGATTTACAGAAAGAAGATATCCAGATATTCCACATGCCTTCTCGAAAAAGAAAACCAATTGGCCAAACCAATATGGCGTTAGCTCAGGTACATGTACTACCATGTTAGGAACTCCACCATCAACATGAGCAAGAATAGTGCCTTGCATAGCCTTCTTATTAACCTCGTTCATATCCATTCCGGATAAGAAGTTCAATCCATCTAGGTCATCAGGATCATTAGGAATCTCGAAGGATCTACGAGCATTGTCAATTTGAACAACTGTCTCGAACATAATTCTTCTACCCTGCTGAATGTATTGTCCCATAGAGTGAAGATCTGTTGTATTATCAACGCCAGCTGGGAATATTCCCCTGCCGTCTTTACCCTCTGACTCACCATAAAGTTGTTTCCACCACTCAGTCATAAAATGGAAAGATGGTTCATAATTAACCATAATCTCTGTTGAATAACCGCTTCTATAAAGACAATTACGAACAGCAGCATAACGATAACAAGGATTCTCTTCAAGGCTAGTCTTCTTGAAAGCCTTAGAAGCATCACGTGCGCCACGCATAACCTCTTTGATATCAATTCCTGCTACAGCGATAGGTAGTAAACCAACTGCAGATAGTACGGAGAAACGTCCGCCAACATCATCAGGTACTACATATGTCTCATAACCTTCTTCATCTGCTAATCCCTTTAATGCTCCACGTGCCTTGTCCGTTGTGGCGTAGATTCTGGACTTAGCGCCATCCTTACCATACTTTTTCTCCATATATGCACGCAAGATTCTGAATGCAATTGCAGGCTCAGTAGTAGTACCTGACTTAGAAATGATATTAAGAGAAATATCCTTACCATCAATAACATCCATCATATCTGCTAGATACGTAGCACTAATAGAATTACCACAAAATAGAATCAAAGGACTCTTTCTAACCTTCTTAGAAGCGGAAGAAGAGAACGAGTGGCTTAATAGCTCAATTGCTGCTCTTGCTCCAAGATAAGAACCACCGATTCCGATTACGATAAGTACATCAGAATCTCTTCTAATCTTAGCTGCTGCCTTACGAATTCTAGCAAACTCGTCCTTGTCATATGCAGAAGGAAGATCTAGCCAACCAAGAAAATCATTTCCAGGACCATTCTTCTTGTGCAGCATGTCGTGAGATAGTCTAACTTGAGGTTCCATTCTCAAGATAGCATCTTTTCCACCTACAAACGATAGAACATTAGAATCATCAAGTGAAATCATAGTGAACTCCTTATACTCATTTCTTAATTAAAAAAACATATTGAGAGTATAACACCGTTTTTTTGTTTTCGTATATAATCTATGTGATAAGTTTCATTTTTTGGAGGTCAAATGGAGAATATTTCTATTGCAACTGCAAAAATACAAATTCTTTACTTAGTATCCAAGGTGCCAAATGTTGGTTATCATCAGTTAACCGACGAATGCCTTTCTATGCTGACAATGGATTTCTTCACTTTTAGTCAAGCTTACAATGAATTGATTTCTGGAAATTTAATGGATAAAAATATTGAGGATCAGGAAGAAAGCGTTTCCATTACTCCTGGCGGTGAAGCAATCCTTAATGATGTTGTGAACACTATAAATAACACCATCCTTCTACGTCTTAACAAATCCGCAGATAAGGTAAAGAAGGATCTAGAGAATAAGAAGCAATCACTAGTCAAGATTTCTATGCTTGCTAACGGCAAGTACATGGTTAACCTAACGAAGCAAATAGATGGAAATGTTATTTTCGATTGTTCTATTGAAGTGAACAGCAAGGAAAGAACTGAATCAATACGAAGAATGTGGAAGCAGGATTCCGAGAGAATCTACAAACAATTCATAAATTCTCTTTCAAATGAGGGTGCAGAGTAAAGTTTTGTAGTAAAATGATGTTGGAATAAGGTTTAAGATTATTATTTGAAGTCCCTTGTTTTTATTTATTGCCAATCTTCTACCTTGTTTTTCAAAGGCAGATCCGGCGCTTTTCGAATTTCGAAAAGTACCGGATTTGTTTATGCAAAATTTTAAGGACAAAAAAATGCCTCGTATTAACGAGGCAGATACAAACTATAAAACCAAACAGGAAACTTCTTATCGAACTTATCCTTACAATTTAAGTATACCTATATGATAAGGAGTAATTATGACAATTTGTTAACGAAATGTAAACGTTAACAGAATAGCAATAATACTTCAATAGTTTGCTTTTATTTTGCTTTATTCAATAAAATCGAACTCCCAATCAGCTATTTTTACAGTGTCTCCTTCCTTGATTCCAGCTTTCTTCAAGGCTTCAATGACACCTGAATTTACTAGTGATCTTTGGAAGTATGATATTGAATCAGGGTCTTCGAAGTTTGTAGACTCCATTACAACCTTTACCCAAGAACCAGAAACTTCAAACACATCATCGTGTTTTTCAATAGTATATTGATCCTTAGGCACATATTTGAACAACTTCTCCTCCTCAATATCATCAAAGAGAACCGTTGTAGGAAGCTTCGAGACTAACTCAGTTACCTTATTAAGCAAAGGCTCAATGCCTACTCGACTTGCAGCACTAATTACAAAGATATCTTCATAACCAAGCTTCTTAATTTCATTTACAAAGCTTTCTACTTCCTCGTCGCTTACCGCATCACATTTGTTAACAGCAACCACTTGAGGCCTTTTTGCAAGCTCTGGATTAAACTGCAAGAGCTCATTATTAATATTGTTGAAATCAGACAATGGGTCTCTTCCATCCTTGGCCGAAACATCTACAACATGAATTAGTAGTCTCGTTCTCTCTATGTGTCTTAGAAAATCATGTCCAAGACCAGCGCCTTCATGCGCGTCCTCAATAATTCCTGGTATATCCGCAATAACAAAAGATGTATCAAAGTTGTTTACAACACCTAGAACGGGTTCCAATGTAGTAAAAGGATAATCTGCTATCTTTGGCTTCGCACTAGTCATAACGGAAAGCAACGTTGATTTACCAGCATTTGGAAAGCCTACAAGACCAACATCAGCAATTAGCTTAAGTTCAATAAGAAGTTCTTTCTCCTCGCCAGGAACACCCGCACGAGCAAAATTTGGTGCCTGTCTAACACTATTAGCATAGTGCATATTACCAGCTCCGCCTTTGCCGCCTTTAACCGCGATATACTCTTGTCCATCTTGAGAAAAGTCAACGAGAATCTTATTAGTCGAAGCATCACGAATGATTGTCCCTACTGGCACAGCAATTCTTAAGTCGGCTCCGCCTCTGCCATACATCTTGCGGCCCATGCCCTTTGCACCATCATCCGCAACGAATTTGTGCTTGAATCTAAAGCTTTGTAGAGTCGTTAACTTAGAAGCAGCGACGAAAACGACATTTCCGCCGTCTCCACCATCTCCGCCGTCAGGTCCACCGTCTGGCACATACTTCTCTGTTCGAAAAGAAAGTGCACCGTTTCCGCCGTTACCAGCCTTAACATAAATCTTTGCATGATCGATAAACATCGTCTATCTCCTTTTTCGAAAAAAACAACCTGTCGGCTAACCGGCAGGCTGCAATACATCTAATACATATAAGGTCAATTACTCTGCAGGATAAACACTTACCTGCTTCTTGTCCTTACCTAGACGCTCGTACTTAACACGACCGTCAACGCGTGAATATAGAGTATCATCGGATCCGATTCCTACATTTGTACCAGGATGGATCTTAGTTCCACGCTGTCTAACAAGAATGTTACCAGCAATTACAATCTGTCCATCGCCCTTCTTAGCTCCAAGTCTCTTAGATTCTGAGTCACGACCATTCTTAGTCGAACCCATTCCCTTCTTATGAGCAAAGAGCTGTAAATTCATCTGAAGCATTTCTTACACCTCCTAAAGTCAGGTTATTTTCCTTCTATAACTTCGATATATCTGTTACCGTCTGTATTAGCCGATGAAGCTAATGTGATAAAACCAATATGAGCCATTCTCATAAGAACCTGCGCTCTATCGGCATTACTATTATCACTATCCTGTGGTAATACGATGCTTGCTCTTACATTTCCTTCTCCATCATCTTCAATTATCGAAGATGTTCTGTTCGTATCATACATGCAAATATCTTCAAGAGAATTCGCTAATGTATAAAACAATGTAGAAGCCCCTGCACAAACAATATCTGTTCCACTAGTTGAGAAACCCGAATGTCCATTCATATATATGGCATTTATTCGTTTATTCTCATCCTTATCAATTATGACAGTAATCATATATCAAGGTCCATCTTAAACGTTGATAGCTGTGATACGAACACGTGTATAAGGCTGTCTGTGTCCGTTCTTACGACGATAACCCTTCTTAGCCTTGTACTTCAAAACAACAATCTTCTTGTTCTTGCCCTGACTAACAACCTCAGCTGTTACTGTAGCCTTGCATGCGTCTCCAGCCTTGATGCCGGAATCATCTGCTACTGCCAAAACATCATCAAAAGTAATTGTTGTACCAGCATCGCCCTCAAGCTTCTCAGCGAAAATCTCGTCGCCGATAGAAACCTTATACTGCTTGCCGCCTGTCTTGATAATTGCGTAATTCATATTGTGTCCTCCTGTTCTTCCAGTCTCGCTGCTTAACTCAAGGCATCTAATACTTGTAAAAAAGCACAGATTTAGTAGCCCGGCGCATGCGGTCACCCGGATATATTATCATCAAGGTTAAGGAGTGTCAATTCATATTTTTGACAGATAGACCTTCAACAAAATCGGCGTTCATAACGCTACATCTTGCGGCGCCGACATATGAACCATTAATCCTATCTATAAGCATTTGGCAAGCACCCTCAGCCATCTTCTTCATAGGCTGAGTCGCATATGAAAGCGTTGGTCTATATATCTTTGAAGCTTCTTCATTCTCAAAGCCAACAAAAGAGATATCATCCGGAATGGATACCTTATGTTCTGAACAATATGATAGCGCTCCTGTAACCAAATCGTGACCGCCAATAAATACCGCCGATGGTTTCTCCTTCAAACTCATAAAGTGCTCCATCGCTTCATATCCTGAATCAGAATCGATTGTTTTACGGAATACGTATTCGGGAATAACTGGAAGTCCCGCATCTCGAAGCGCGCGCATATAGCCAGTCACACGCTCGTCAGTAGTAGAAATGCCTGGTCTGCCAGATACAAAAGCAATCCTCTTGTGACCAACCGCCGTTAATTTTGATATAACATCATAGACTGCCTTCTCATTATTAAGCGTAACTGAGTCGTAAAAATGGCTATCATCTTTAAGGTCGACGAAGACAACAGGAACGTTCTCTTTTCGAAAAAGATCAAGCTCCTCAGGTCTTATATCTACAGGCTGAACAATAACTCCATCAACACTATACTTAAGCAAAAACTTGATTTTCTCCGAGACATTCGTCTTACTATCGTCAAAAATTACGTAATCACAAAATACCGTGCTATAGTTTGCACCGTAGAGATATCTGCTTGCATAACTTAAGATTGTTCTCCCGAAGTAATCAGAAATATTTGGAATAAGCACTCCAACTGTGCTTGTTTTCTTTGTCTTCATGCCACGAGCTAAAGGGTTTACTCGGAAATTAAGTTCTTCAATAGCTTTCAAAATCTCAGTACGCTTTGGCTCTAGAACATTGCCACCATTGATGCACTTGGACACTGTTGATATTGAAACACCAGCTTTCTTTGCAACGTCTTTTATAGTTACTGCCATAAAACACCATTAACCTTTCATTCACCAAATTAGAATCATAGAAGACAAATAAATAGTAAGAAATAAGTAATCGCATGAACTAAACCCACCAATACAGAAGAATCTGTATGTCGTCTAACTGGGAGGGTTAGTAGTAAAGGCGCTATTGCGATAAGAACGCCAGAAAGACCCGCAAAAATAACTGTATCCATCGAACAAATTATTCCAAACATCAATACAAAGACTGAAGGAATCAAGATCAAGGCTGGCATAACCTTATTGCCAAAGTATGAGCTACCGCTATTCCCAGCAAATCTTGATTTCTTATCGACATAAGACAGCAAAGCAACACATCCAAAATCAATAACCGCGATAATCAGTGAAAGAATAATGCTACTAATCTCAATATCAATACTAAATAATCCAAAATATAGAATACAACATAATATCGCAAACACTAATTCACTAGAAACAATAATCGCATTACGAACAATATCACCATGATTAGTAACAAATTTGATTCTGTTATCAAAGAACAATTTCAAGGAAGATACAGACATAATTACTAGATACACAACAGGAATAAATATCAGAATAAGTAAAACACTCCGTCTTAAATACTCACTTATCGAGAAAACTACTGTACCAATAATTATCACAAGCGTGATAATCGATAGAACTCTGAATACCATTCTCTCGTTTCGACCTTCACTATCGTCTCGCATACCGGTTTTATTTGTAGGAAAAAAGGAAATGAACATGCACATTCCAGTTATGGCGAACAAAGGAGCGATGGCACTAAGAGCGTACCAAATAGCTATTCTTCCAGCACCACCTGACGGAGTACAAATATCGTCAAAGGTAGACGTCAAAAAAGATGCAAACTCGCTTTGAAATATTGGAGATGAAACCATACTTCCGTTCTTACTATCAAATGAAGAAAGCGATAAATACCTGTCTTGACTGGCATTTGAGAAGCAAAGCGATGGAAATAATGCTCCCGCTCTAAACCCTGCACCATAGAACGAATCAACACCTGAAAGTCGCTCGAAAATAACTCTTGCATCAGACATTTCAGAGATATCCTTAGCATTATCTCTTCCAGCAAAAATAGCAACTTGGCTATCAGGAAAAGTATTGGACAGTCCTTCTAAGGACAAAGCTCCCTGCGATACAGGATCCAAAAGAACATAACCCTTTACATTTGAATAGTGATTTTCAAAAAATCCAATTGTGTAAACAGCGCAATCTCCACTTCCTACGACAATAAGGTCTCTATCCTCAAGATCGCTATCAAGCTCGAAGGTATATCCATCTTTCGAATAATATGCCTCTTGAACACAATAATCGAAGCCAGCAGCATGCAAGGAGTTAGTAAGTGATGTCTCAGGTATTCCTTCCACTCCATAGAACACGACTACTGGATTACTATCATCTTGTCCAATATTTGCGGCAAGGCAAAGACCACCCATTACAAGAAGCATGGAAAGCATTAGTACAAAACCGATTATTGTTATTGGTTTATTTTTGCTTCTCATTGTTAACCTTTCGGGCATAAACAATCGCCAAATTCTCTTATATCTTCAGGTCCTAGGATTAAGATAATGTCGTTTGGTTGAATTATCTCATCCAATCTCTTATGCAAATCCGCCTTGCTCTCAAAGAACTCTGCGTCGCCACCACGATTATTTATCTCATCCGAGATATCCTTACTTGAAATCTCATGAGTATTAACCTCTCTATCTGAGAATATCTCTGCAAAAAGAACCTTCTTACACGGCAAAAGAGAGGTCACATAGTCCTCGAAAAGCATCTTCGTCCTGTTAAATGTCAATGGCTGGAACACAACAATAATCTCTCTATGAGGAATATGACTTGCTGCCTCAATGGTAGCTCTTGCCGCAGCCGGATGGTGCGCATAATCTGCTACTACTAAGCAATCCCTATATTTACCCTTAATCGTAAATCTGCCATCTGCACCATTAAATTCATTAAGCGCTTTAACTATAGCCTCAGGACTTGCACCATTTAGAAATGCGCACGCAGTAGCAATAAGCGAATTATCTACATTATGAAGGCCAGGAATTCTAAGGTTCACATGACCGATTAATTCATCCATATAATAAATATCGTAAGATGGTTTGCCATCGACAAATCCAATATTTTTCGCGCAGAAAGTGCCGCCCTCTTCACGGTTGCAAGTAATTATGTTAGGCATTGGGCGCCCCAGTATTTCTCGAGCCACCTTAGCTATTTCAAGTGCATTTGCCGTATTCTGGCAAGCACCATTAACTACAACATATCCGTTGTCACTTACATTATCAAGGAATTTCGCGAAAACCTCCACTACATCAGATAGCTTGGGATAACAATCAACGTGGTCGTGATCTATGTTAGTAATCGCAGCCGTAGTAGACGAGAAATGAAGGAATGATCTATTGAACTCGCACGCTTCTGATATAAGAAGATTACGGTTATGACCAAATCTTATTGTTCCTTTGAAATAGTCAAGTTCCGCACCAAGATGAACTGTAGGATCTTTGTCACTATCAATTAACATCATTGAAGTCATGGCAGTAACTGTTGTTTTTCCATGAGTACCAGAGATATTTATAACTCGCTCGTAGCTTTCTGTTAGGAGTCCAAGAAATTCCGCTCTATCAAAAATTTGAATTCCTTGAGCAATAGCTTCAATTACTTCACTATTATGTGGAAGAATAGCTGCGGTCTTAACAATATAATCCGGCTTAAAATCCAGAATATTCGATGCAGCTTGCTGACCGTAGACTTTAATGCCTTTGCTTTCAAGTTCTTTTGTTCTCTCGCTAATATGCATATCAGAACCTGCAACTACAAAGCCATAGCCTTGCGCTAAGCGCGCAAGTCCGCTCATAGAAATTCCACCAATACCAATAAAATAAATCTTCGAGTTGGATCGAAGGGAATCAATACCTTTATTCATTGTCGCCTCTTAATAACTTTTTTGCGTCTCATATTATACTATACAAACTATCGTTTTGCGCGAAATGCTAGGCAATCTCAATAGTGTGATTATCGATATTGACGAGAACATATGAATGGTCTATCATATGAACAGATATTCATATGAATGGAGGTGCAAGTGTGAAACATGACCACGAAGGGATACTAAAAAGAGTTAGATATGACCTGCCTACAGATGAAGTGTTGACTGATTTGTCGAGCCTATTCAAGCTTTTTGGCGATACTACTCGAACGAAGATACTTTTCTCTTTATTCGAGTCAGAGATGTGTGTATGCGCAATAGCCGAGCTTATGGGAATGACACAATCTGCTATTTCTCACCAGCTTAAGGTATTGAAGGATGCAAATCTTGTTGGATTCAGGCGAGAAGGAAAGACGGTTTATTATTTTTTAGCGGACGATCACGTTTGCAAGATTATCATTTCTGGATTTGAACATTTACTAGAGGAAAGGAAGTAAAACTATGAAGAAGAGTTACATGATGGAGGATTTAGATTGCGCTCATTGCGCTTCGAAGATTGAGGATGCAATTAGTAAAATAGACGGCGTCAATGCATGCCACGTAAATTTTCTAGCACAAAAGATGACGCTAGAAGCTGACGACGACAAGTTCGAATCTATAGTAAATCAGGCGATTAAAATAACTAAGAAGATAGAACCTGATTGCAAAATTCAAGTTTAATTCTTTAAGATTGAAGGTATTTACATGACAAAAAAACAAAAGCGCAAGCTGATTCGAATTATAGTGTCAGTTATCCTTACAGCTATAGCTTACTTTGTTCCAACAATTGGATGGATTAGGCTTGTAACATTTGCCATTCCTTATTTGATAATCGGATATGACGTATTATTGAATGCTATTAAAGGGATTATTCACGGTCAGCTTCTCGACGAAAAATTTCTTATGAGCATTGCTACCATTGGAGCGTTTGCTACAGGCGAATACGCTGAGGGCGCGGCTGTCATGCTTTTCTATCAGGTAGGCGACCTTTTCGAGAGCATGGCGATAGGAAAAAGTCGTAAATCCATCGCCAAACTTATGGACATTCGTCCTGAATTTGCGATTCTCCTTCAAGATGGTAAGGAAGAAATAGTCGAGCCAGACGAAGTTAAGATCAATCAAACAATTATAGTTAAGCCTGGACAAAGAATTCCATTAGATGGAAAGATTATTCAAGGATCAACATCGGTCAACACCTCTTCCCTAACTGGCGAAAGCCTTCCAGTTGATATGCAAGAGGGCGACAACGTAATAAGCGGATCAATTAATCTTTCAGGAGTGATTCAAGTTAAAGTATCCAAAGAATACGGACAGAGCACAGTTTCCAGAATCTTAGAGCTTGTCGAGAATGCTTCCAGCAAGAAAGCAAAGGCAGAGAATTTCATCACCAGATTTGCAAGAGTATATACGCCTTGCGTAGTCGTAGCTGCAATTCTTCTTGCGATTGTACCTCCCCTTTTTATTGGGCTTTCATGGAGTGAGTGGATAAATCGTGCTCTGGTTTTTCTTGTAGTCTCTTGCCCATGTGCACTAGTAATTTCAGTTCCACTTAGCTTTTTCGGAGGCATAGGAGGTGCTTCAAGACAAGGAATTCTAATCAAGGGTTCGAATTATCTTGAGCTTCTCTCCAAAATAGATACTGTCGTTATGGACAAAACAGGAACAATCACTAAAGGCTCATTTACTGTAACAGCTATTCATCCCGAGCAAGTAAGCGAAAAGGAGCTTCTCAGCATCGGCGCCCTTGCAGAGAGTTGTTCTTCTCACCCTGTTGCAAAATCCATAATAGAAGCGCATGGTGAGATAATTGATTCAAGCAGAATTGGTGAAATCAAAGAGATTGCGGGCAAAGGCGTTCTTGCAACTATTGATGGTACAAGATTCTACGTTGGTAATAGCAAGATAATGGAGTTGTCCGAATGTGATTGCCACGATTGCCACCTAAACGGCACAATAATCCATATCGCATCTGACAGCACATACTTCGGTCACATTGTCATCAGTGACACAATGAAGCCAGAAGCCGCCGAAGCAATCTCGTCTATGAAGACTCTTGGAATCAAGAAGACTGTTATGCTAACTGGTGATAAAGAAGGAACGGCTTCAGTTATTGCTAAGGAAGCAGGAGTCGATGAGTACCATGCGGATTTGCTACCAGAAGATAAGGTTTCTCATCTTGAGAATTGCATGAGTGAGAGCAATGGGGTAGCCTTCGTTGGCGACGGAATCAATGATGCTCCTGTACTCATGCGTTCTGATGTTGGCATAGCTATGGGCGCTCTAGGAAGCGACGCAGCGATAGAGTCCGCCGATATTGTTCTTATGGACGACAAGCTAACTAAGCTTCCTCTTGCTATCTCTATCTCGCGAAAAACAATGTCTATTGTTCGCCAAAACATCTGCTTTGCTTTAATCGTAAAGGGATTAATTCTTCTACTTGGAGCTTTAGGTTTTGCAAATATGTGGATTGCCGTTTTCGGCGACGTTGGAGTCATGATTATTGCAATTCTTAACGCTATGCGAGCTATGAAAGCTAAAAAACCTAAGGAGTAGAATTCAATCCTACACTCGAATATAACAGAATCAAATTAGTAACAATGAAATGGCCATGTGAGAGAATTGATCTTACACATGGCCATAATTGATTACTTATTAGATTTGGGGAGAAGAAATCTTTCTTATTCTTCTTTATCTCCCAAGTCTTTCTTGTCCTCAGCTGAATTATCCTCGCCTGAATTATCCTCGGCTGAACTATCCTCTACTTTATTGCTTTCGTCTTTTACTTCGATGGTAGAATCAAGTTTCGTTAGATCACCATTCGAAAGATAAATCTGCTCAAACTCTGCTCCGTCAACCTTATACTTTTCGAACAACCTTGCAACAAGGCCCTCGACTATCGCTTTCTTCTCTAAAAGAATAGCCTTAACCTCTTCGTAACAAGATGCAATTATCTTTTTAACTTCATCGTCAATAGCTTCAGCTGTCTTATCAGAATAACCTTGGACTCGGCCATAAGTAGATCCAATGAATACCTCGTCACTATCATCCTCGAAAACAAGGTTAGCATAATTCTCAGAGAAACCATAACGCTTAATCATGTCTCTTACAAGCTTATTACAACGTTGCAAATCATTAGAAGCGCCAGTGCTAATATCGCCTAAGAATAATTCCTCGGCAGCGCGTCCTGCGAGTGCAACCTTAACTGATTGGAGAATCATTTCTTTAGTATAGAAACTATAATCCTCACGAGAAGAATATGCGGTATAACCGCCAGCACCACCAGCCGGAATGATCGTAACTCTATCGACCTTTTCGGTAGATGAGATGGCACGAACAATAATCGCATGTCCTGCCTCGTGATATGCAGTAAGCTTACGAGAACCATCGGTAACCTTCTTTGATTTCTTCTCCGGTCCCATCATTACTCGGAACATTGCATCAGATACTTCTAGTTGACCAATCTGTTTCTTATTACGTCTTGCTGTAAGCAAAGCTGCCTCATTAAGAAGATTCTCCAGGTCTGCGCCCGTAAATCCCGTCGTAGCAAGACCCAATTCCTTAAGATTAACGTCTTTACCAAGTGGCTTACCCTTAGCATGAATCTTAAGAATTGCCTCTCTCTCAGATGCGTCAGGATTAGAAACATATATACTTCTATCAAATCTACCAGGTCTTAGTAGAGCAGGATCCAATACATCCGAACGGTTTGTAGCAGCCATAACTATTACATTAGTGTCTACCTCAAAGCCATCCATCTCAACAAGAATTTGGTTCAGCGTTTGCTCGCGCTCATCGTTTCCACCGCCAAGACCAGCACCTCTTTTTCGACCAACAGCATCTATCTCATCAATGAAGATTACACTTGGAGCAGCTTTCTTAGCATCTTCGAAAAGACTTCTAACACGAGAAGCACCAACACCTACAAGCATCTCTACAAAATCTGAACCAGAAATATAGAAGAATGGAACGCCTGCTTCTCCAGCTACTGCTCTAGCAAGAAGAGTCTTACCAGTTCCAGGAGCTCCAAATAATAGTGCTCCCTTTGGAATCTTAGCGCCCAACTCAAGATACTTCTTTGGAGTTTTTAGGAAGTCAACTATCTCAGCTAGCTCCTCCTTCTCCTCTTCACATCCTGCTACATCAGAAAACTTCACCTTAGCCTTATTCGGATCAGTTCTTTTAGCACGATTTGATCCAAAGCTAAATACACTATTTCCATCTTTTGCTTGCTTGCTAAAATTAAGAATTAAAACGACTACTACAATAACGGATAAAATTCCAAAACCAATATAAATATAAGCTGACCAATCAACCGGTTCAACATAATTATACTTCTCGATTTGGCCTTTAGCCTCCGCTTTTTGTAACTCTACTACTAAATCGTCAACATATTCATAAGGGACTGATTGAGTGATTGAACCGTCCTTGCCCTGAGCATCCGTGTAGCTCATAGTAACAGTAGTACCCGCAATCTCTACTTCATGAACGTCTATGCTCTCATCGTTCAAATATGCTAATACATCTGATAGTACTAGCGGATTTGAATTAGCATTCTGATTGAAGAACAGAAAAGTTGCTACTATCAGTAACACTAACATAACTCCATAAAACCAGTATCCAGAACGTGGCAGACGAGGCATACCACTTCTCTGGTTTATGTTGTCATTGTTTTTATTGTCCATTAATTACCTCCGTATTGTGAGACTACACACACATCTCTAAGATTACGAAACTCTCCATCATAATCCAGTCCGTATCCCACGATAAATTTATTGGGAATACAAATTCCCTTGTAATCGATATCTATGTTATGTACGCGCCTTTCATACTTATTAAAAGCTGTACATATCTTTAACGACTTAGGATTGCGCTTCAGAAGCATATCTTTAAGCTTCGTCAGAGTATACCCAGTATCGATAATATCCTCAACGATCAAAACATTGCGTCCTTCTATTGAAACGCTAATATCTTTCTTAACAGTTAACTGTCCTGAAGAAACCGTTCCATCATAACTTGAGACTTGAATGAAATCAACTACGACAGGCATTCTTAATTCCCTTACCAAGTCTGCAACAAATACATAAGCACCAGTTAGAACTCCAATTACTACAAGTTCTTCATCCCCATAATCAGCGTTAAGTGATTTGCCAACGCGTTCAACCATAGACCTAATCTCAGATGATGTAACTAATACCTCTGAAGTATCTAATAGCACTAATTTACCTCCCAACAGTATGAAGAATTGATATCTTCATCGTTCTAACAACTCTTCTCTTGTACTTGGCTCTATCCTCGATATTACGTTCGCGCGAAATATCGTCAACATAACCACACGCATGTCCCAATCCTGGCATCCAAAGAACCTCATCATTACTACAGAAAAACAAGATATTATCTCGAGCTTCCTTGGGAACCTTCTTATTGATAAACAATTTACCAATCTTATTGCTCGATGAAGAACCGGCCTTACAAAATGAGTACTGACCATCAGAAAAACGATTTCTTAGATTTAGTATCATCTCGTCATCGCCTTCATATATAGGCAAAATCCAAGATAAATCATTATACTCTATACCCTTGTCATTCTCAATAATTTGTATCTCAATTGTGATATCACTTCTAGGTATTTTTATGGTATTACTCTTAGTTAAATCTAACTTAACTTGCATATTCGAAGAGACTGTAATAAAGCCTTGACCTCTTGCGAAAAGACATGCACAGTCTTCAAGTTCTATCTCTTCACAAAAACCGACATAGCTATCAAAGACAAATCCAATTCTATTGAATGGAAGGCATATTCTTGTGGGCTTATAGACACTCTTCTTACAAATACTCACAATGTCGTAGATATTCTTGGAAGACAAATCAATCATATCGCCAAATGAAGTAAGCCAAAGCGTCCGAAGCATTCTTTTCGATATGGAAGGAGAAAAATCGTTAACAACACTGACAGGCAGTAACTTTAATCCATCTAACTCGAGTTTATGTTTACTAAACTCAGTGAAAGCAACTTGATTTAGATACGAAGCGTCCTCTTGCAAAAACTCATAAGTTTGATAAAGAGCATCTATCGAGTTCTTGCCATTAGTCTTATCGATCATCGGGAAAATCTCATTACGCCACACGTTACGAGTGCAAATTGCCATATCATTGGTGCAATCTTGGGAAAATTCAATGGAATTCTCCTCTAAATAAGTTAGAATCTCTTTTTTCGAAAAAAATAGGAAAGGACGAATAATTCTTGGAGTCTCTCTTGACAATGAGACAAGGCCATCAAGTCCTGAGCCTCGAAAAAGATTCATCATCATCGTCTCAGCCAAATCACCCCTGTGATGAGCGACAGCAATTCTTGTCTTTTGAATGCAATCCTCGCCTGCAATCTCTCGAGCGTACTCATCAAATACCCTATATCTATAATTTCTTCCAGCTAATTCAGTTGAGCATCCTTGATCCCTAGCTTCCTTCTCACAGTCGAAGCTAAAGACCTTGCAAGAAACATTAATTGACTTACAAAAATCAACGACAAGCTTCTCGTCCCTATCACAATCAATTGGGCGAATATTATGGTTAACATGAACAACGAAGATTCTCTCTAGCGGATATACTTTACTTAGGAAACTAAGCAAAGCCATTGAATCTGGTCCCCCTGAGACACCAACAATCAAAGTATCTACATCAAGAAGACCGTTCTTTTTACATTCTTCACTTGCCTTTTCGATAAAGTGCTTACTAAAACTATGTGTCAAATCATTCCCTCCGGGAAATCCGTATTAGTATCCCCCCCGAAAAATTCGCTATTCTCGTCATTGATTGGCTCGTCATTATCACTCTCATTCATGTCAAATGGCGGTTCCTCTATATCCACATAGCTCGCGCTAGGCTCTCTATCAACATCAAAATGGTAGTCCGAAGCCGCCGCACCAGCACTCGTAGTTCTAGTATATGCAGATTCTTTCGCGATATTTTGAGACTCGCTTTGAGCTGGTTCAACTGGATCAGAATATCTATCCTCTTCGAAAAACAATGTCCTCGCGCCCATCCACTTAAGCTTAACGGTACCCGTCTCACCATGTCTATTCTTCGCGATAATTATCTTCGCTTCCGTAACAGGCTCAGACTTCATCTCCTCACCCTTCCTATAGTAATCGTTACGGTCAATAAACAAAACAGAGTCAGCATCTTGCTCAATGGCACCAGAATCACGTAAATCAGACAGCATAGGAGTGTGATCGTCTCTCTTCTCCGAACCTCTGGATAATTGAGACAGAGCAATAACAGGCACGTTCAATTCTTTTGCCATTATCTTCAAGGAACGAGAAATATCGGATATCTCCTGTTGTCTTGAACTATTATTGCCCTTTCCAGGCATAGTCATCAATTGCAAGTAGTCAAGAATTACAAGTCCTAATCTTCCTTCAGCCTTTAGTTCCTTGCATTTTGCAAGCATCGTTACTGGATTAACATTTGAATTATCATCTATATAAATCGGTAACGGAGCAAGCACTTTATATGCCCTTCCAAGTTCCAGTTCATCTTCTCGCTTAATTTTCGCCCTTTGAAGTGTTTTAGCTGATGTTGAGGTTCTAGAAGCAAAAATTCTATTACCAATTTCAGATTTAGACATTTCCAAAGAGAAAATATTAACGTTCTTATTATAGTTTTGAGCGATATTAGTCGCCATATTTATTACTAGCGCTGTCTTTCCCATACCCGGTCTAGCAGCAATAATATTAAGAGTTCCTGGTCTAAGGCCTCCAAGCATATAGTCTATTCCCCTAAAACCAGTAGGAATAGCATCTATAGTCTCTTTACCGCTAGTGACGGCATAAATCTGATTCAGATTTCTCGTAAGGATTGTCGATAACGCCTCAAAGCCAATACCGTCAGGCGCTTCACGCATATTAGATAATCTTCCAACAGCCAAGTCAACAATGTCATTGGCCTTTGATTGACTGCTAATGGATAATCTCGTGAACTCATCAAAAGCTTTGGCTAATTGACGCAAGATGCTCTTCTCACGAACGATTCCCATATACTCGTTGACATTCGCAGCAATTGAAAATACCTCAGGAAGGCTCATAACATATCTGTTTCCACCAGCCTTAACTAGCTTTCCAGTACTAGTTAGCTTGTTACAAACAGTAAATTGATCAACACTTTCACCATTAAGATAAATTTCAGTAATAGCCTCATAAATAAGCATGTTCCTTACATCGAAAAAATCCTCCTTAGAGAGCGTTTTTCCGACGATATCATTAAGCAACGAAGAGTTTTTTAAGCATAGCGAAAGCAAAGCCTTCTCACTCTCAACGTCGCTAGGTAAAGCATTATTATTAATTAGGTTATCTGACAATTGGCGATCCATTAAATACCTCTAAGAATTAAGAAACCACTTCTAATGAAATCTTACAAGAAACCTCAGGATGGAGCTTAATCCTTACTGAAAATGTTCCAACGCTCTTAATAGCGCCATCAATAACGATATTCTTCTTAGGAATATCATATCCGTTTTGCTTTAGTACTTGGGCAATATCCATTGTAGTTACCGCACCATAGAGCTTACCGCCCTCACCGCACTTAACTTGGTAAGTAAACTTAGATCCTCCGAGCTTAGAAGATAACTCCTTAGCTGCCTCAAGTTCACGTCTAGCGCGCTCTTCTGCAGCACCCATTTTAAGCTTAACATCGTTTAAATTTGAGGCTGTGGACTCTTTGGCAAGTTTCTGCTTAAGCAAATAATTTCTACCATATCCATCATTAACATCGACTAAATCATTAGCCTTACCTAGTCCCTTTACATCAGCTAGAAGAATTAACTTCATTACCGTACCTCCAAAAATATAATGGGCATTCCTTGCGAAATGCAAAGAATGCCCTATGATTATATACTATTATTTCTCTTGTTTCTATGAACAGATTAATTAATCTGCATCATATGGAAGAAGAGCGATTTGACGTGCACGCTTGATAGCAGTTGTAAGTTCACGCTGATGCTTTGCGCATACGCCAGTCATTCTCTTAGGCAAAATCTTGCCACGCTCAGAAATATACTTACGAAGCTTTCCAGCATCCTTATATTCAATTACTTCAACCTTATCAGCACAGAAAGCGCAAGACTTTCTACGAGGACGTCTTTGTCTCATACCGCCGAAATCACGGCCGGTCCTTGGTGCTCTGTTCTCAGCCATATTTATGGTCTCCTTTGCTAAAATTTATAACTCAAATGGTAGACTGACATCATCATCGGAGCCAAATAAATCGGAATCCATTTGTGGAGCAATTGAAGCCTTAGGTGCCTCAGGAGCAAATGGAGCACTTGATGTCATAGGAGCTACTTGGTCACTAGAACGATTAGAATTAGCAGACTCTGCAAATTCAACTTCATCTACTACGACCTCAGTAACATAACGCTTTTGTCCGCTCTGATCATCATAGCTTCTTGACTGTAAGCTTCCTACAACTGCAACCTTTGATCCCTTACGGAAATAAGAGCCAATGAATGATGCTGTCTGTCTCCATGCTACACAATTGATGAAATCCGCTTGTCTTTGTCCATTAGCATCCTTAAATCTACGGTCAACCGCGATAGTAAAGTTGCAAAACTGAACCTGACTCGAAGTGTTCTTCACTTCTGGATCCTTTGTTAATCTTCCGATAAGAATTACTTTGTTCATATTGAGCCTCCGTTATTACGATTACTCACCAATACGAATTACTAGGTAACGCAATACGCCATCTGTAATCTTAAGATAGCGCTCGACTTCCTTAGGGAAATCGGATTCTGCGGAGTAATTGAACTGAAGATAATAACCTTCCTTCTGGTCTGCAATCTCGTAAGCTAGACGCTTATTTCCGAGTACATCCATAGTATCAATTGTCGCAGCTGACTCAACCTTAGACTTAATGCCCTCAGTTAGAGTAGTCAACGCTTCCTCACCCTTAGCTGGGTTAAGAACTACAATCATCTCATACTTGTTTGCCATGTATTTTCACCTCCTCTTGGTCATGCGGCCCGGCAACATAGTGCCGAGCAAGGATAGCTGTCATTAATGCAGCGTTTGAAGAATAACATATTAATACAATATAAGCAAGAAATAAGATTGCTAAAAACATCCGCAGAATTTATGCTCGTCTAGCACCTAAATCTCTCAAAATGTATGGGAACAAAATCTCGAGCCATGCATTTATCGCTTTAGCCGTATGTAAATATGTAGCGTAGTTCTCGCCATTAGGATCGGGGATAGAAATTGAAGCCACTTTCCCTGCCAAATTCTTGATTACTAATCCCTTTGACGCTGCATAAGTTGATATAGACCACACCTTAGAAAAAAGCTCCGGAAAATTCCGAATTATCTCGAAAGCCTCATCGTCTCGCATGGTAAGTATTAAATCGTTCTCGTTATATAGATTCGCATTCGCTTGCTTACTAATAATATAAGAAATGTTCTTGCCATTGATTTCCTTAATCGCATCAATCATTTCCTTATCAACTCTCTGCCCTTCATTCGCGTCAAGACCTGCAGAGTCTACATATACTTCTACTTGAGTCTTCTTGTCGTCTTCAAGGCAAAGTCGTCCGCCTTTTTTAATTATTTCTTTGAATAGACCTTCGGCGGCTGCACTTAATGCTGTATTTCTAGAGCACACGAAAAGAACCGAAGCCGTATAAACATTCTCAAACTCATTCTCAACAAATGGACTTTGACTTGAAACGCGTCTATCACTTTCGTCAGGCATGCTATTCGTTATTTCACCTTTTTTGCAACTTGCCTTAGATATGCGGTTCATATATGCCCTCGAGATTCCATCACCGTCAAAACCAGCCGCAAGAATGACGTCCACTTGCTGTGCATCAAGAAGTCTTAGTCCATCGAAAAGGAAATGTGACGCCATAGCAACATCGTTATTCAATCCATAATCGAAAAAGTGCAAATGTGAATTTACTATCTTGTCGTTCATTTTTGCAATAATGGCCTTTGTCTCAATTCCACAGAAAACACCTATACGTATCAAAGGATTCTGCTTCATTAGTTCTTTAATTTTGTCTATGAATGGATAAGCAATAGTGAATGCTTCTCGCTTTGTCTCACTAGGTAGATTATCGATATCAAATTCTTTTCGAGCGGCAGCAAAAGCCTCAAGGTCAACCTCAGGGTCGTCGTCATTTGAAAGCTTGATTTCTTTCGGAGTCATAATAATCTCAACCTGCGCATTTGGTGCGTAGTGACGGTATTTCATTCCTGGCGCAACGGGTTTCTCAGAACCAACAACAGTCGTTTTCTCTTTAGAGACACTACTTGCTACTGCATCGATTTGAGCCTTAGTAATCGCACCTGGTCGAAGAATGACAGGAATATCGCCTATTGCAGAAACTACAGTCGATTCAAGCCCGAATTCACTTTGACCGCCATCAATTATCGCATAGATGTAACCTGCCATATCGTTATATACGTGGATTGCTTTCGTAGGAGACGGACTTCCAGAAAGATTAGCCGAAGGAGCAGCAACTGGGCAATCGCACAAGGACAGGAACTTTTTCGCGCCAGTAGAAGAAGGCATACGAATCCCAACAGTATCCAAACCTGCCGTTACATTTGAAGGAACCTTATTTGATTTACGCATTATCACGGTGATTGGACCTGGCATGAAAGCATCAATCAACTTAGCTGCCAGAGGAGTTATCTCGCTTACTAGATCTGGTATTTGATCTTTCCTTGCAACATGAACAATCAAAGGATTATCGTTTGGTCTACCCTTAGCTTCAAAAATCCTATCCACAGCCTCTTCATCAAAGCAGTTCGCTCCAAGTCCGTAAACCGTCTCTGTAGGAAACCCAATAACCTCGCCTGCTTTAAGCCTTTCAGCACAATCCAGCATAGCTTTATCATCAGAAGAACTTACAATTAAGGTCTTGTCAAATTTGGTTTGTCTTTCCATTACTTATTTGCCTCTTTATTATGACTTTTTTACATCTCATCATCGCCATCGTCACTGCTCGCTTGACCATGTTGTATTCTATTAGTCGCAGCAGCTAATGTTAATGCATCTATTATCTCGTCCAAATCACCAGCAAGAATCTCATCTAGACGATATAGAGTAAGTCCTATACGATGATCGGTTACTCGTCCTTGATGGTAATTATATGTGCGTATTCTCTCAGATCTATCGCCCGTGCCAATTTGCTGCTTACGCTCACTGTCGGTTGCTGCTTTCTCCTTAGCTCTAGTCATTTCCCAAAGTCTACTTTGAAGAACTGACATTGCTCTATCCTTGTTCTTATACTGACTTCGCTCATCTTGACAAGTAACAACCATTCCTGTCGGTATATGCGTAATACGAATTGCTGAATCCGTTTTGTTGATGTGCTGTCCGCCAGCTCCTGATGCTCGGTATGTATCAATCTTCAAATCTTCCTGGTTAATGGTAACATCTGCGGCATCTGCTTCAGGCAAGACAGCAACAGTAGCTGTTGAAGTGTGTACTCTTCCGCCAGACTCAGTTACAGGAACTCTTTGGATTCTGTGAACTCCACTTTCAAACTTAAGCCTGCTATAAGCTCCGCTTCCCTTCACTTCGAAAACAACTTCCTTATATCCACCTAATTCAGTGCCGTTATAGTCAATAGTTTCAATAGCAAAACCATGAAGTTGAGCATAACCTCGGTACATCTTAAGCAGTAGAGATGAAATTAATGCCGCTTCTTGTCCACCTGCGCCAGCTCGAATTTCTATGATAACGGACCTGTCGTCGCGCGGATCTTTTTCGGTAAGAAGAAGTACAAGTTTTTGCTCTTCTATCTCAATAGTATGCTTTGCATTATGTAGCATCTCATTGGCTAATCCATAAAGTTCGCTATCCTCGTGCGAGAGAATATCAAGAGCCTCAGCCTCTTCTGCCTTTGCAAACTTATAAGAATTAATTGCATCAACCGTCTCACTAAGCTTACCTAATTCCTTGGATAATTCCATGTACCTTTTGGTATCAGATACCACTGCAGGGTCAGAAAGACTTGCTGTCAATTCATCGTATTTTGTTAGTATCTCATTCATTTTGAATTCGTTTGCTGCCATATAATTCCCTTTAATCAAAAATCTTAATTATCACATAATGAATATTTATTGCATTGGATATAATATCTTCTTACTAATTAAAATGCAAAAATGCATCTATAGGAGTTGGATTAGTACCCTTGTATGATATAGCTAACCTTCAGAAGTGGTCTCTATTGTTTCAGATATTTGAGTTGTCTCAATCTCGGTTGTCTCGGTCATCTCAGTCATCTCGACCATAAGTGTTTCTTCTTCAGAAGCACGACCTTCATTTACTTCGCTAAAAGTATTTGTCATGAATTCAAACAATGAAGCCATAAATTGCTCTGGCCTATCATTAATAATAGACATGTCTATTGGATTGGTTACACCTTCGTCAAGATAAACTGAGAACAGCATCGTGTCGTCGCTCTCATAGTCCTTAGGACTCCAATTAATATACTCTCGAAAAGCACTAATCGTATCTCGACCAATAAGTAGGACTGGCACCTTATTATCAACGGCACATTGTCTAATAACCTCAAGGCTATCTTCCGAAAGGTCCGTAACGTTATTTACAACAATTAGCATATTATGAGGATAGTCTCTAGGAACTACATGTTCAACTACACTTCCATCTTCGGCATATATAGTGTATTCAACGTCGCTCCAAACAATTGGCATATTATCGCCATTGATTGCATCTGTCGGAACGAATGTTATTTCTGGTACATTGTTCTTTACAGGCTCTGGGCAGTCTCCAATCCAATAAATCCCAAACTCAAAGTCCTCCAGTTTCTCGCTGGCACTATTCATCGCTGCTTGTCCCATTTGTCTTAGTGAAATCTTAAATGTATTCTTTATTGCGTTAGATAGGAAAATAAGTCCTAAAGATAGTAGAACTACAAATATTATAAAAAATACTATTTTTGATGCTTTCATACCACTTGTTCAATCGCAGAAGAATTATCCTTATTTCCAAAGATAACCTCCATTACAAATTTCTCCTAACTTAAAAATGACTGGTTTTCTACCAGTTCTAATGACGAATACTTTTCCTTCTATCTTTTAAAAATTTAAACAAGTTAATCGTCTCAATGAGTACATTATATATTAATCTTGAGGATAAAAAAGCAAAAAAAGGCGATTGCATAACAACCGCCCTTAATTAACTCAAATCTATTAAAATAATCTATTAAACTAATGTAGCTCCACCATCAACTAATACAAATGCGCCTTGAACATATGAAGATGCATCGCTTGAGAAGTAGAGAATTGTTCCGTTAAGCTCACCCTTCTTTCCAGGACGGCTTGTAGGATTCTGGTAATTGTAGAAATCAAGGAACTTCTCAGAAACAAACAATGTAGAAGCTGTCATCTCTGACTCGAACAAACCAGGACCAATAGCATTAACCGTGATACCGTGCTTAGCATAGGTGCAAGCCATACCCATTGTAAGTCCAACTACAGCTGACTTAGAAGCATTGTATGAATGGCGAATAAAAACATCTTCCTTATCTGCTATTACTGCATTAACGGAAGCAATATTAACAATCTTACCGTATTTTCTTTCCATCATTCCAGGAAGTACATACTTACAAGCATGGAAAATACCCTTAACGTTGATATCGAAAGACTTATCCCACTCTTCATCTGTCATGGAATCAACTCCACCGCGAACAGCAACGCCAGCGTTGTTAAGAAGAATATCAATCTTTCCAAATTCAGTTATTACCGTCTCCATTGCAGCCTTAACCGAAGCCTCATCAGATACGTCGCAAGCTACTGCAATTGCCTTGCGTCCCATAGCTTCAATTGCTGTCTTAACATCAACTAGCTTCTCATATCTTCTAGCAAGAAGTGCAACATCAGCGCCAGCCTCTGCATATGCGATAGCAGCATCAGCACCAAGTCCTGAACTTGCACCTGTAACTACAGCAACTTTTCCAGTTAAATCAAATAAATTACTCATATTTTTCCTCCCACAAATGATATTAATATACCCACAAAAATATTATAACAAAGGATACTACGCTTTTCGGGTAGCAAAATTACTAAAAAACGTCTTTTTTATTTGGCTTTTTTGTTTATAAAAGTAGCCTCTGTCTTCGAGTAAATAATGTCTTGTGATGAATACAAACTGAAGTACCCTGAAATCACATATGCTATGCCTACAGCGATAATAAAATATTCAACATCCGTGAATCCAAACAGTTCTACAGCTATAAACAAAGAAGATAAAGGACAATTCGTAACGCCACAGAAAACACATACCATTCCTATAGCCGCACAAAGCATCGGACTAAATCCGCATAAATTACCAAATAGACAACCAAACGTTGCCCCAACAAAAAAAGCAGGAATGATTCCGCCACCTTTATAGCCAAAACACAACGTGAGAAGAGTAAACACTATTTTAAGAATGAATGCTAGAGGATGGCACTCTCCTTCATTAATAGCACGAGCAATTACATCAGTTCCTAGACCGTCATAGTCCGTACCAAAAAGAAGCGTTAGAGCAATAATCGCACAACCACCAACTATTACTCTTAAGTATTGACTCGGAATGTACTTTTCTACTAACTTCTGTACCCTATGAAATGAGAAACAAAAAATAATACTAACTACAGCGCTAAGTACAGCAAGCGCCACGATAAGAGCAACACCTTTTACGCTAATTTGACCAATCCCAACATAATCATATTTATCTGGTCCACAACCCAAAAACAAAGCAACCCAATGAGCAACTAAAGAAGCTACTGTACATGGAACGAGAGCCGAATAATGCATAATTCCTATAGCAACAACTTCCATAGGAAAAATAATAGCACAAAGAGGATGTCCAAACACTGCCGAGAAAGCCGCGGACATCCCGCACATAATCATTATCGTCTTGTCCTTATCACTGAACTTAAACGTGTGTCCAAGAGTCGCTCCAAGTGAGCCGCCAAATTGAAGCGCTGCACCCTCACGACCTGAAGATCCACCCGCAAAATTTGTAAGAATAGTCGCAATCAGAATCAAAGGAGCAGATCTCATTTGAATCGTTTTCTGCTGCTTGATAGCACTTAACACAGTATTCGTGCCACTATCATTTTCTCTTCCCGACATCTTGTAAATAAAGACAATAAATAAACCCACAAAAGGCAAAAGAAAAATATGCCAGAAGTTTTGTGTTCGAAAATCTGTTGCACAATTAATTAGCTTAACAACCGCGACACCTACTAGTCCAACAATAAATCCAACTATAGTAGAATATAGTATCCATTTCATAAGCACAAGCATTCTCATGCCTAGATCCTTTATTTCCAACTTCACAGAATTCATTAATAAACGCCCCGATAAAAAAAAATACTACAAGAATACATATAAAGCTCAATCTGTGCAATCAAAAACAGCACACCTTATCGGACGTGCTGTCTGTGCAATTTATATATAAAAAGGACTTATAAGGATGCCTCCGAGCCTTCTGCAGACTCACGAACTATCCAGTAGTACTTACGACCAGTGAAGAAGAAGATAATTCCATATGCAATAGCAAATATAACTATGGATGCTACAAGTACATAGAAAAACTTTGAGGTATCACTAATACCAAATGTCTTTAGCAGGTTGCTAATCATAGGATAAGCAAATGCATTATGAATTCCCGCTACAATTAGTGGCAAGAAGAATACAGTGACAATTTGTGTGAATACAGTTTTCTTTATAGTCTTCACATCGAGACCAACCTTACGCATTATTAGGTAGTTGCCAGCATCCTCATACCCTTCCAGTAATTGCTTAAAGTACATAATTAGAACAGTAATTACAATAAATGCCGTACATAGAAGAATTCCCAAAAAGAACAAACCGTCATATACTCCTAAATATGAGAACTCAAAGCTGGCTCTGCTAGTAATGTCAAACAGTAGTGCACTTTGAGAGCCACCTGCAAGAGCAATCGTACATGGGGCGTTATAACCCTCTGGATTGGCCATTCTTGAGTTAAATACTCTATCGCTGAAGTCTCTTTGAGTCTTAGGTTCAGAAGAAGAATCTAACGCGTAAAAGACACAGGCATCATAGTTATTAGAGAAAGGATTACTCCCATCTTCTCTACTAGCTAGTATTGAATTTTGAACTCTAACAATATCCTCAGGATTTTCGAAAACCAAAGTAACATAACCAGAACACACCGTTAATGTATCGCCCTTTATCATCTTTGAGTCACTATCAAGATTTACTACTTCAAATGCATTGTCTCCAGTAAAAGAAACCTGCTCAAAGTCTTCCTTGATATCTAATGAATATAGTCCAACTTGATTATCGCCAAGCTCAATAGAAGAGTCATTAAACATATTGTAATCATCAAGACTTACGATAGTTACAACATAAGCGTTCGGATCATATCCAACGATAGGATCTATGTATCCGTTCTCATTAATAAGAGACAAAGCATCCGTAGTTCTGTAAGACTTGACATCTCCAACCTCAATACCATTATCTTCCATATATGATGTTACAAATTCATCGCCTGACATAGTAGCGTCAGCTGGCATTTGAAGTGCGATAGAAAAGTCGTAGGGAAATTGCTCATCTAATACATCATACATACTCGTATACAGAGTAGTAGCCGATGACATAATTACTAAAACCATAGTAGAAAGAATGCAAATTGAAGCTAAACCAGCACCATTACGCTTCATTCTATATGTCATTCCAGATATTGATATGAAGTTGTTAATTTTGTAATAGTATTTCTTATTGGACTTCATAATCTGAAGGAAGCCAACACTTGCAGAAATAAAGAGAAAGTAAGTTCCTATTATTACTAGAATTACTGCAAAGAAGAAAATATTCAAAGCTCCAGCTGAGTTTTCACACTTCATGGACATAACATATCCAGTTCCAGTAAAAAGCAAACCAAGAATAGCTCCAACCCAATTTGCCTTTGGCCTCTTCTCTCCAGTTCTACTCTCGTTCATATAATCTAACGCTGAAGAGAACACTATATCTTTAATGTTCTTGAGGATAATGATGCAATATACAACTGAGAAAATTAAGATGTCCGAGATCAATTGGATAGTTGAAATTTCGAAGCCCATATCAGCTTCTTTGTTCATGATTTTTAGCAAAGACAGTTGCGCAACCTTTTCGAGAGAGACTCCAATTACAATACCAATAAGGATACTAGCAATTGCTGCGAGGACATTCTCAATAATGACAACTCTTACTAGGTGCTTCCTCTCCATACCAAGGATTCGATATAGACCGAATTCTTTTTTTTGGCGCTTCAGAACGAAACTACTTATATATGCGATAAAGATAACCGACGAGATTGCAATAATTGGATTCCCGAGAATGAGAATTTCCTGTAAATTAGAACCGCCCTCAATGCTTGCTACGTAACTGTCTTGCGCTAGTGCCCCAACCACATATAGCAAAGCAAACATCACCGCGCCAAATAAAATATAAGGCACGAACATCGCTCTATTCTTTTTCATCGATTGGAGCGAGAGCTTAAGATATAGATTTCTCACTTGTTATCACCGCCTTTGTTATCACCGCCTTCACTGGTAAGCGCTGTAAGTGAGTCTGAAATTACTCTGTAGAAGTCATCTTGTGACATAGAAGCTCTATATAGTTGGTGATATACAATACCATCCTTAATGAAAAGCACTCTGTTTGCGGAGCTTGCAGCTTTAACTGAATGTGTAACCATCAGAATGGTTTGTCCATCCTCGTTTATGCCTCTAAACATCTTTAGAAGCTCATCAGTCGACTTAGAATCTAGAGCACCGGTAGGCTCGTCGGCCAAAACGATACTTGGCTTTGTGATAATTGCTCTTGCAGCAGCTACTCTTTGCTTCTGTCCGCCAGAAATCTCATAAGGATACTTCTCAAGAAGATCGTCTATTCCAAGTTTTTGAGCGATAGGCTTAATTCTCTCATTCATTTCATTGTACTTCTTTCCAGAAAGTACTAAAGGGAGAAAGATATTATCTTTAACGGAGAAGTTATTCAATAAATTGAATTCCTGGAAAACAAATCCAAGCTTTTCTCTTCTAAAAATAGCAAGCTCTTTCTCTTTCATTGAATCTAAGTGCTTACCATCCAGTATTACTTGACCATCTGTTGGTTTAACTAGAGTAGCAATGATATTAAGAAGAGTGGTCTTTCCTGAACCTGACTCTCCCATAATAGCTACATACTCGCCCTCTTCAACAGTAAAGCTAACATTCGATAAAGCTGAAATTTTTGCTCCAGCGAACCTTGTAGTGTATATTTTCTTTACGTTCTTAACATCAAGCATTGACATACAATTTCCTCCATTTCAATTTACATAGAAATCATATCTCAACGAATGCTGTCGTTCTATTTGAATGTCTTACATTTTGAACTTCAATTCTTACGTTATTGTAAGATTGGAAATCATAGTAAACATTTACTTGCAAATATCCCCAGTAGTCGCTTCTGTACATGAAATCAAGTCCGCAACACTTAAACAAATCTGAATTCCGCGCTGGCCACCGCTTACATTCACCTTGTCAACAAGTAAAACCATCTCATCTACAAATGTCTTGAATTTTTTCTTCATACCAATAGGTGAGCATCCGCCGCGAATGTAACCAGTTAAAGGCAGAAGTTCCTTAACGTGGATGAGTTCAATTCTCTTCTCCTTAGCAATAACCGCAGCTTTCTTAAGGTCTACCTCATCGTCTACAGAAAGGCAAAAGACATAATATTGCCCGCTCTCACCCTTTGCTACCAAGGTTTTATATACCTCTTCATATCCTAACCCCAAACTATCTGCCACATGATGGCCGTCTAAATCATTCTCATCATATTCATATTCGCGAACTTCGTAGGAGATGCTGTCCTTATCAAGCAATCGCATCGCATTCGTCTTCTTTATTGAAGCCATATTTTCACCACCTGAGTTCAAATTAGTAATCCTAAACTATAATCTTTAATCTTTATTCTTTAATCTTTAATCATACTGCTGTCTTTACTGTTCAAGAATATTATCGCTTTGGTTCCAACACCTATAGTCGAATCAATCTCTACTCGAATTCCAAGCTTGTCGGCCGTTCTTTTCACAAGATATAGTCCAATTCCGGTAGATTTTTTCTCCTGCCGACCATTATAACCTGTATATCCCCTATCGAAAATTCTTGGCAAGTCCTCACTGGCAATTCCTATGCCATTATCTTCAATAGTAATCGTATTTGAAGAATTTGAGTAAATCTTAACTTTTGACTCAGCCTTAGTGTACTTAAGAGCATTCGACAAAAGTTGCCCTATACAAAACCCAAGCCATTTTCGATCACTTACAACCTTGAAGTCAATAGGGTCATATTCCAATGCTATTCGTTTATTCATAAACAAAGGCATGAAGCGCTTGATTTCACCTTTTACAATATCTTCTACACTAATCTTTTCGAAAAGAAAATCATTCGTCTCCGAATCCAGGCGCAAATAATTCAAAACCATATCCACATACTCTTCAATTCGAAGTAACTCAGACTTCAAGTTCCCCTTCAGCTCTTCATCCTCAATATTTTGGATCGTAAGGCTTAACGCCGAGATTGGCGTCTTAATCTGATGAGCCCATACCGAATAGTATTCCATCATATCCGCATATGCTTCAGTTGACTTTCGCATTTGCATATCCTTGGCGTCGCACAGGCTTTTTATAATGTGAAGGTAATCGTTCTCAATAAGATGAGAATGCTCGAAAAAGATCTCAGGCATCGTCTCAATTGATTCAACGTCAATTTGCAGATTCTTATGTCTATTGATAAAGCGAATAAAATCAACCAAGAAGAAAACCAGCGTTACCTCCATAATCAAAGAGAAAAGCAACAGCAAAGGTACCATTGAGAGATCAAACAGAAAGAAAATAATAGTAGTAAGTATAAAAAAACATATTACAGCAAGATATAGTGCCGCTCTATGTCTCAAATAAGAAAGAAATACTTTAAATTTACTCAATTATGTATCCCTGTCCCTTCTTTGTAACAATAACATCTGGCATTCCTGCATCAGTAAGCTTCTTCCTTAGTCTATTCACATTAACAGACAAAGTGTTCTCATCGACAAAGCAGTCATTACTCCATAAATGCTCCATCAAGCTAGACCTAGTTACAATCGAACTCTTGCTATCTAATAGACAAGTCAGAATCCTATTCTCATTCTTCGTAAGCTCGATAGTCTTATTGTTAAAGACAATAGTAGAATTTGAATTATTGTACGTCGCCCCAGCAAATTCCTTTTTCGAACTGATATCGCCATCCTTTAGCTCATAAGCCCTTCGAAGTAACGCCATAATCTTCGCTGTAAGAAGTGTGAAATCAAATGGCTTACTAATGAAATCGTCACCGCCCATGTTGATAGCAGTCACCATATTAATTACATCTGATGCACTGGACAGAAAAATTACCGGTACCTTTGACTTCTTTCTTATTTCAGAACATCGAAAAAATCCATTTGCGAAAGGGAGCCCAATATCCATTAGCACCAAATGCGGGTTGAACGCATCAAACTCGCCAAGAATACTGTCAAAATTCTCGCTAGCACAAACCTCGTATCCCCATTTCTCAAGATAGAGCTTCATTTGTGAGGCTATTGTTGCATCATCCTCGACAATCAAAATTCGATACATACTTGACTCCCTATAATGTGATATTTAATGTTATCATAACTCATATTATGAGAATTACTCTAATTTTGCGAAAATGGAGATAACTATGTACAAAGAATATCCTAAGCACGATATCAACCTAGTTTTCGAAATGCTAGTTACGATTTTCGAGGTCAAAGATTGCGACCCTAACGCCATGAATGAGACTTTGTTCTTAAACAAACTATTCGCAGCCCTCCCTGCGATAGCTGTAGATTATGGTATGCAGTTCCTTAACGGAAAGACTGACTTACCTTCATCATGTGACGATATTCTCCCTCTTTTTATTCGCTTTAAGAATCTCGTAGAATACAGCGAGAAGATAGAAATCCTTCGCGACACTTCTACTGAACTTACAAACGAACAAGTTATGGAAAGAGTAAAAATCTCTGAATCCCTAGCTTCCCATGAGGAATCCTTTGGTAAACAGCTTCTCGGCTTCAAGGCTAACGAGAACACTCCTAATCAAATAGATCCTAATGCAATTGCAAAGACCGAATCCAACATTGAAGAAGCCGATGACGAAAGCAACCAACTTCATCTAATGGACGGAAGCGCAGCTGTTCTAGTATGCGACGATATAATTGAAACGGCTCTTTTCTATGAGAATAAATGTGGTTTCAAGGCTATTCATCTTGACGATGAGAAGCTCCCACATATAAGGCTTACTCGTGACAACATCGACATAGTGCTTACTAAGGGAGACACGCTAGTTCTTCATAAGTATGCATCAATCGATTACGACATGTACATTTACGTAAACGAACCATTCCTTTTGCAAAACGAATTGCAAAATAAGGGCGTCAACATAGTATCTTTCTTACCTGAAGCCAATGAAAGTGTTAAAAGCTTGACCAATCGCGAATTTGTCTTCGAAGACAACGATGGACGCTTGATTTGTGTTTCTCAAAGAGCATAACAGACCCATTTTTATAAGGTAACCTCGCATAAGAGAACAATATGTTTTCCCATTATAATGCCTCACCATTTCGAAGCACTTTAGCGGTCGCCTTCTCAAGTGACGTCCTAGAAAATATCATCTCGCGATTACACCCAAGACACTTCAATCTGCAATCGCTACCTATGCGTAATATCTCCCACTCCTTACTCTTACAAGGGTGCGGCTTGCGCATCGTAACTACATCGCCTACCTCATACTTAAATAAAAAGTACTTTCCTGCCATATTACGCCCTCACTCCTATCGTAACTCTGTCATTACCACCATAGTCCTTAAACGTATTAACGTCCTTATATCCTTCGTTCTCAAGAATCTTCCTTACAGCAGCTCCTTGAAGATATCCATGCTCAAAGAGTATCACTCCATCACTTACAAGAATACTCTTCGCACTCTTAGCTATCGTTCTATAATAATTTAATCCGTCTTGCCCACCATATAAAGCAATTGAAGGCTCGAAATTGATTACACTCGAGTCTAGTTGCCTCATCTCCAATTCATCTATGTATGGTGGATTCGACACCAAAAGATCCAGCTTTCCTAGTTCATCCCAAGTTGATTCGTCATTGACATCAGCTTTAAGGACTAAACACTGGGCCTTATTCGACTTAATTAGCTGGCGTTCTACATTGATTCTGCAATAAGATAATGCTTCATCTTCTATATCTGTAAGTGTTGCACATACCTCGAAGTCATTCTTAATTAAAGCGTTTGTTAGGGAAATCCCTACACATCCACTTCCTGTACATAAATCAGCAAGCGTAATCTTCTTAGAATCGAATCTTGAATTATTAGATATTACCTCAAGTGCCTTCTCTACAAGTATTTCCGAATCAGGTCTAGGAATTAGAACCCCTTGCCCTACAAAGTATTTCTCGTTATAGAACCAAGCTATACCCGTAATATACTCAATAGGTTCGCCATTCAAGTGCCTTTCAAGACAATCGTCCATAGAATCAATATCTACGCCCAGGTAATCAAAAGGCTTATCAAAATTAAGCCTGATTTCACTAACTCTTTTCAGTGATTTGGCTGAGATCACTGCCAACACATCAAAGAGCGAATCTTCTACGCCAGCCTTGGAATAGATGTTAACGAAATCGTTTACGTAATCACCAATTGTCTTCATTCGCATTCTCAGGAATAACTGCTTGCATCGCACAAATAGCTACTTCAATCATGGAATCATCAGGCTCGTTAGTAGTAAACTTCTGAAGCCATAGACCCGGCTTTATCAAGAACTTACAAAATGGATTGGAATCATGTTTTCCAATAAATCTTAGAAGCTCATAAGAAATGCCACATATTAGTGGAATCAAAACAAGTCTAGCAACAATATTAACCCACATGATATCATCTCCAAGAATCATGCCCTCAATTGTATAAATCAATATCGATAGCATCAATACGATAAACATAAATGCTGTACCACATCTTGGATGGAATCTAGAAAAAGTCTTAATGTTGTCAATAGTAAGTGGCTTACCATCTTCGTAGCAAGCTATAGTTTTATGTTCCGCTCCGTGATACTTCCATACCCTAGCTATATCCTCAAGCTTTGAAGCAAGCGCAAGATAAACGAGGAAGATAACCATTCTTAGAACACCTTCTGCGATATTTAGTACAACTGACATCCAAATAGCGTCGGCAAGTTCTGCTGTAAGAAGCATTGCTACTAAATCAACAATCAAACGTGGAAGCAATATGAATAAGCCAATACTAATAGCTATTCCAGTTATGGCTGCGATCGTAATCGCGACATTCTGATGCTTACTAAGATAAGTATCCAATGCTGAAGGCTTCTTTGCCTCCTTGCCATCCAACTTATCTGCGTCTTCCTCAGGCTTTCCTTGCTCAGAAATATCTGCCGACTTCATTGTCGCACCTGTTCCTGTAACGAGCATCTTGTAAAATTTTATACATCCTCTTATGAAAGGAACCTTCTCAAAATAAGACACCCTCTCACTTTGCTTAATCTCTTCAACATGAATGGAACCATCACCTTTTCGAACAGCAATTGAGGTGCGCTTAGGACCACACATCATAATGCCCTCTATCAAAGCCTGACCGCCAATAGTTGTCTTCTTGACTGCCTTGGTTGCCTCAGTATTTTTAGCCATATATATCTCCTACAATGTATTAATTTCTTTCCAAGGATATTATAACACTCATAATCTCTTGTCGAGAGAAAGACTAAGGCATGTATGTGTTGAAAAGAAAAACTCGCAAAAAAATACGGTGTATTTCTACACCGTATGAATTGCATTTAAGTGAATTAGCTTTTGCCCATTCTCTTGTTGAACTTATCAACACGTCCGCCTGTATCAACAAGCTTCTGCTTGCCAGTATAGAATGGATGGCACTTAGAGCAAATATCAACACGAAGATCATCCTTCGTAGAGATTGCTTCAAAAGTCTCACCACATGCACACTTAACCATAACGGTATGTGTCTTTGGATGAATTCCGTCTTTCATAATAATCTCACCTTTCATCAAAGATATGACGCGTAGTTGCTTCCACGTATGTCATACCGGAATCAAACTCTAGCTTTGGTATATTACTTCAAGTAAAACACGTTGTCAATCAATTGAGAACGATTTCTTTACTGAAAGTACAAAAGACTCATTGCTTATAGTCTTCTTCATGAAACTAATGACCGCATCAGTGGCAGTTGTTGTATCAACATCCGCTATTTGCTTACGCAACAGCCAAATCGCCTCAAGTTCTTCCTTAGAAAGAAGTAAATCCTCACGTCTGGTACCAGACTTATCAACCGCGATAGCTGGATATATTCTTCTGTCAGCTAGCTTTCTATCGAGCGTTACTTCCATGTTACCAGTTCCCTTGAACTCCTCGAAAATAACCTCATCCATTCTAGATCCAGTTTCTATTAATGCCGTAGCAATAATTGTAAGGCTACCACCATTCTCAACGTTACGAGCTGCACCAAAGAATCTCTTAGGTCCATACAAGGAACCAGGATCAAGGCCTCCAGAAAGAGTTCTTCCTGTAGGATTGATAGTAAGATTGTAGGCTCTTGCAAGTCTAGTCATGGAATCAAGTAGAATAACTACATCCTGACCAAGTTCCACTAATCTCATAGCTCTCTCGAGAACAAGTTCAGTAACGCGAACATGATTCTCCGGCTTCTTATCGAAAGTAGAATAAACTACTTCGCCATTAATTGAGCGTTGCATATCAGTAACTTCCTCAGGACGCTCATCAATAAGCAAGACAATGAGTTTGCTCTTAGGAGAATTAGTACTAATTGCATTTGCAATCTTCTTAAGCAGAATTGTTTTACCAGCCTTAGGAGGAGATACAATCATACCTCTCTGACCCCTACCAATTGGGCAGAACAAATCTATAATTCGAGTGGATATATCGTGTGCCCCTGTCTCAAGAACTAATCTCTCGTCAGGATAAATAGCCGTTAAGTTCTCAAAACGACTTCTCTTCTTAAGAAATTCAATATCGTTATCATCATTAATTGGAATTCCGTTTACGGAAATAACCTTCTTAAGTGGAGTGTATTTCTCCTTGCCTCTGACAGGAGATACAAGACCAACAATGGCATCTCCCTTACGAAGTCTCATTCTACGAATCATTTGACCAGGAACATAAGCATCTTGCTCGCCTGGTAAATAGTTATTGGTGTGAACAAAGCCACAGAACTCACCCTTGTCTAATCCACCAACAGAAAGAATGCCGCTAATCTCTGTTAGAACTAATTCTGGTTCTTGCTGAGTTGGTCTATCACTATCGCCATTATCTAACTCTTCGTTAGCATTAACATCAACTTGAACAAGCTCCTGTGAAGGACCAAAAGAAAGCCTTCTCCTCTTTGTGTTGACTTGCTTTCTCTGTTGATTGTTGACATTAGCATTTGTAGCACTATTAGTATTTTTTGCGTTACTACCGTTACTACCGTTACTAGCGTTATTAGAGTTATTAGCGTTATTAGCGTTATTAGCGTTATTTGAATTGATTGAATTGATTGTATTGTTATTGGGATTTTTAAGAGACTTTTTCTCGATTGTTATCGAAGAAACTTGTGTAGAAAGTGATACTTCAGAAGATTTCTGTTCATTATTAGATTTCTTACTGCGTCTATTATTGTTTTTCTTGTTATTCTCCTTTGTAGGAGAATTCGTTTCCTTCACAACTGGCTCAGGAATAACTACTTGTTCAGCGGTATTCTCTATTTCAGTCGTCTGAACCTCTTCAATAGGGATTTGCTTTGGGGTACTAGTCCTGGTTTTGGTCTTCTTAGGTTGAGTCTTAGGAACAACTTCTGTTACAGGTTTCACTGAAGTTTCAGGGACTTCTTCTACTTTTGTAACATTTGACACCTTTTTCGACTTAGACTTAGATTCTTTCTTAGGTGGAATAGTATCCTTGCCCTTAGGTTCTTCTTTGGTTTCTTTCTTTGAACTTCTCTTCGTCTTTGCTGGAGCCTTAATAGGGGGCTTTGCTTCATCAACAGGAGTCTTAGTGATAGCTTCAATCAACTCTTCACGAGTTTTTGATTGAGCTTCCTCTAAACTCCAATCACCAAAAGCGACTGAAATTTCTACAAGGTCAGAGTGAGACTTAGAGGCTAACATTTCGTTTTCTGTCATAAAATCCTCAATTAATTAAATTGTGAGTTGAAAATGTAAATGGGTTAATAAATAAAAACAAATAAATATTCAAATCTGACGACATATTAGCACGCTAGTTTTTCTCCGTCAATCAAAATATCTAAATACGAGACTAATAGCTATTTCTCTAGACAAAAGAAATATTAACCTAAAGAAGCCATACTGTTATGCCTAAGCAAAGTCAATTACTGATCGCCAAGAGCAGCAAACTTATCCATCATATCCAATGCTTTACCAGTACCTATAGCTACACAAGAAATAGCATCTTGTGCAATATATACGTCAATACCAATCTTGGTTGCTAGCATTCTATCAAGACCATAAAGAAGCGCACCGCCACCAGTTAGAACTATACCTCTTTGTGAAATATCCGCCATTAACTCAGGAGGTGTCTTCTCTAGAACAACATGTACAGCCTCAAAGATAGCAGATACAGGTTCCTCCAATGCCTCAAGCATCTCAGTAGAAGACACAGTAACAGTAGCAGGAAGACCAGTAATCAAGTTACGTCCTCTTACATCCAAAGTCATCTCTTCTTCTCTAGGATATGCACATCCAATTTGGATCTTAAGCATCTCAGCTGTCTTCTCACCAATAAGGATATTATGCTTTCTTCTTACATGCTTTACGATTGCTTCGTCAAACTTATCTCCAGCAACCTTCAAAGAAGCATCAACAACTGGCTCACAAAGAGAAATAACAGAAATATCCGAAGTTCCTCCTCCGATATCGACAATCATCGAACCACAAGCCTTAGTAATATCAATACCAGCTCCAATAGCAGCTGCAATAGGCTCCCTAATTAAGAATACGTCCTTAGCTCCAGCATGACGGCAAGCATTCTCAACTGCTTGTTGTTCAACGGGAGTAATAACAGAAGGAACACATACTACAATTGTAGGTTTGAAATAAGTAGCCCTAATACCACTACATACTCTGCCAATGAAAGCCTTAAGCATTACTTCTGTTGCTCTAAAATCTGAGATAACGCCCTCACGTAAAGGTCTTATTGCATCAACAACTCCTGGTGTACGACCAAGCATCAAGCTTGCACTCTCACCAACAGCAAGTACTTTACCTGTCTTCGTGTTAACTGCAACTACGGATGGTTCCTTAAGGACTACACCCTTACCACGAACATAAACAAGAACACTACTGGTTCCAAGGTCTATGCCGATTTCCATTCCAAAACCCATTTAAGTTCTCCTCAATATATAAACCACTTACAATAGCAAGCGGGCAAAAACTCGTTAAATACTTATGTAATTATACATTACGAAAGTCAAAAATCAATCGTACTAGTAGCATAAATGGCGCTATCAATGTTTAATTTGCATTACTGTGGTGTTATAATTACCTAGCCTTAAGCACAAATAACATAAATTAATAAATTATTGGAGTATATATTATGTCTTATTCAATTAATGTAGATCGTAAATGGCAAAAGAAGTGGGAAGAAACTGGATTGTACAAGTTTGACCCAAACGGAAAAGGCGATAAGTTATATTGCCTAGAGATGTTCTCCTATCCTTCTGGAGCTAACTTGCACCTTGGTCACTGGTACAATTATGCGCTGACTGACTCTTGGGCAAGAATGAAGAGAATGCAAGGCTACAATATCTTCCATCCGATGGGTTTTGATGCTTTTGGTCTACCTGCTGAGAATTATGCCATTAAGACTGGCATTCATCCTCAGGATTCTACATTAAATAACATAGAGACTATGGAGAAGCAGTTGCGCGAGATGGGTGCTAGCTTCGATTGGGATTATGAGATAGCAACATGCAAGCCTGATTACTACAAGTGGAATCAATGGCTTTTCTTGCAACTATATAAGAACGAACTTGCTTATCGTAAGAATGCACTTGTTAACTGGTGTCCAAAATGCAATACGGTTCTAGCTAATGAGCAAGTAATCGATGGCAAGTGCGAGCGATGTGATACGGAAATTATGCGAAAGAACATGACGCAATGGTTTTTCGCTATAACCAAGTATGCGCAAGAACTACTTGATTGCCTTCCAGAGCTTGATTGGCCAGAGAAGACGAAGAAAATTCAGACGAATTGGATTGGTCGCTCAGAGGGCTCACAGGTTTCTTTCCTTTGCGAAAAGGACGGAAAGCAATTAGTCGATTCAGACAACAAGCCAGTTAAGCTAGATGTTTTCACAACGCGTGCGGATACATTTATGGGTGTTACATATGTTGTTGTTGCGCCAGAATCTGAGATGTGTTCGATTCTTACGACCGAAGCACAGCGCGACGAGGTTGAGAAGTATCGTGTAGATACAAGTAAAGCATCTGAGATAGAGCGTCAGTCGACTACCCGTGAGAAAACTGGTGTATTCACTGGTTCCTATGCTATTCACCCACTTAACGGACGTAAGGTTCCTATTTGGGCGTCGGATTATGTAATTGCTGGATACGGAACTGGTATTGTTATGGCTGTCCCTGCACATGATGAACGCGACTACGAATTTGCGTCAAAATTTGGAATGGACATAGTTCGAGTTGTAGCTTCTTCAGAGAATGCCGAGGACGAACTTCCTTACTGCGAAAAAAATGGTGTACTTATTAATTCAGACGAGTTCAATGGTTTGAACGTCAAGGAAGCGATAGATGCCATTGTTGGTAAGCTTTCAAAGATGGACATGGGCGAGAAGAAAATTAATTACAGACTTCGTGACTGGCTAATCTCACGTCAACGTTATTGGGGAACACCAATTCCAATGATTCATTGTCAAAAGTGTGGCGTTGTGCCTGTTCCAGAGGATCAGCTACCTGTACTCCTACCTTACGATGTTGAGTTTAAGCCAGATGGAGAAAGTCCATTAGCAAAATGTGATAGTTTTATTAATTGCACTTGCCCTAACTGTAAGGGGCCAGCTAAGCGTGATCCAGATACAATGGACACTTTCATGGATTCTTCATGGTATGAGTTCAGATATGCTGACAACAAGAATGATAAGGCCATCTTTGATAAGGAAATAATCAACAAGATTTGTCCAGTAGACAAGTATGTGGGCGGTTCTGAGCACGCTGCTATGCATTTGCTTTATGCAAGATTCATCTGTAAAGCAATGCGTGATATGGGACTTGTTAATTTTGATGAGCCTTTCACTAGTCTCGTGCACCAGGGAATTATTCTTGGACCTGATGGTAACAGAATGAGTAAGTCTCGTGGCAATACAATATCGCCTGACGATTATGTTAACAAATTCGGGTCCGATGTATTCAGAACTTATCTTGCATTTGGATTTGCTTACACAGAGGGTGGTCCTTGGAGTGATACGGGACTCCAAGCTATTGTTAAGTTCACAAATCGAATCGAGAAACTCGTTAACGATATAGTTGAGGCCGGATCAGAAGTTACTGGAGATATTTCTTCCGTAAATTTTGCAAAAGAAGAAAAGGATCTTAATTATGTTATCAACTATGCAATAAAGAATGTTTCGATTGATTCGAATAGATTCCAATTTAATACTTCTATTGCTCGTATGATGGAATTAATCAATGCAATCAACAAGTATCAACTAGTACCTAACGCAGACATGAACTTAATTAAGTATGCTGCTAAGAACTTAGTTCTTCTATATGCTCCATTTGCTCCTCACTTTACTGAAGAACTATGGGAAAAACTCGGAGAAGATTATTCGATCTTCAATCAAGCATGGCCAACGCACGACGAGAATGCTCTAGTTCTAGATACAGTTGAGATAGCAGTTCAAGTTAATGGCAAAATAATCTTCAAGCTTGATGTTGCGACAGATGCTAGTAGCGAAGAAGTCAAAGGTATAATTATGGAAGATGCAAAATTCATTGAAGCGCTTGCTGGAAGAAGCATTGTTAAGTTTATCTATGTTCAGGGAAGACTAGCTAATATCGTAGTTAAATGATAATTAGAATAATTCGATAGAATTACAAGAACCACACCGATAATTCGCTGTGGTTCTTTCTTTTGTCACTAAGTGTTACCTATGGAATATCATTTTCTCGTCGCAAGTAACTTAGGAGAAGACTTCAACAAAAAATTCCTCAAATTAGTACTCTAGGGTTTACTTAAAAGTCGATACTATATTGCATCAAAAACTCTTCTTAGTTCTATCTCTTTCGTTGCTACGCTCTCAACAAAAGACTTATCATGCTCTACAAAAATCATAGTGATATCGCTTGACACAAGAAGTTTCTCAATAGAGTCTCTCATAAATATATCGATGTAATTCAATGGTTCATCCCATACGTATATATTTGCATTCTCGCAAAGAGAAGCGCCTAGTAGCACGCACTTCTTCTGACCTTCAGATAACTGCTCTATACGCATTGAGAGGTTCTCTTGAGTGAAGCCCATCTTACGAAGAATCGCTTTATATCGAGGTTCGTCGATGTGTCTTTCTTGAGAATATTCGCGAATAGATCCAGATAAAGTAGATGTATCCTGAGACACATATGAATAGACAATTCTTGAGGCCATAACTACCTCACCAGTACTTCTAATTGGCACTCCCATAAGAAATTTAAGTAGTGTAGACTTGCCACAACCATTTACACCAGTAATTGCTATCCTGTCACCTTGGTTTATCTCAAAACTAATCGGCTCAAACACTTGACTATCTTCGTAGAACAATGTTACATCCTTCATATCTACAAGCCTTTGCGCGTGATGCGCTGCTCCTTCAATTAATAAAGAATCTATGCGTTCGGAGTTTTGAAGTAAGCCCTTTTTATCTTCAATCTTACGGTCAAAGCGTCTTTCTATGTTCTTAGCGTGAGACATCATTTTCGCGGCCTTAGCCGCCTGTGAGGGACGCCTGCCTATTGATTTCTCAGTAACTCTTGGATCAAAGCCTATCTTCTTACTCTCTGCATTATCCGACCATTGCTTCGCTTTCTCTTCACTTACCTTAAGCCTGGATATATCCTTCTTAATTTGCTCATTTGCCGCAATTTGACTTTGCTCAATTCGTTGGTAGTTTTCCCACCAAGATGAGAAATCTCCTGCTTCAACATCAATTGTGGACTTGTTAATAGCGACAACATGGTCAATGCACGCGTCAAGAAAGCTTCTATCATGACTAACAAGGATGAAGCCACGCTGCCTCTTAAGATATTTTGCAACACTTTCGCGCCCCTTCATGTCCAAGTGGTTTGTTGGCTCATCTATCAAAGGAAAACCAACTTTATCTAAGAAAAGTGCAACAAGCATTAGCTTTGTTTTCTCTCCTCCAGATAGCGACATGAATGGCCTATACAACACACTTGCATCAACATCCATGAGATTAAGCTCCTTCATAATCTCCCATTCTTGCGCCATAGAGCAATGCTTTTGAACAACATCTAAAGCTAACTCATCATTATTCCCTATTTCTTGTGGAAAAGACGTAAATGGAACTAATCCAGAAATATTGCCCTCGTAGCTTAGCTCCCCTCTTAGTATTCGAAGTAACGTCGTCTTGCCTCGGCCATTTCGGCCAATTAGTCCTAGATGCCAATCCGTATCTATTCTGAAGCTTACATCATCGAAAACCCTATCAATTGAGCCCTCGTATCCAAACTTAAGGCCCCGTATATCAATCATTGTCATATGCTAATTTACCTCCGTAATCCATAATTGTAGATTCTTCGGTGGAACAAAAAACCGCGATAAAACGCGGAAAAATAATCTCTATAGTATACAAAAGTAAACACAATTCGAATCTCCGCCTGGCACAATTCACTTCAGATACAATATCGGAAGCTATGCGCATTTTGTTTAAGCAGAAATTCTCTTCATTGGTCTACCTCACTTATTTTGATAATTAATTATTGCAAAGCCAAAAGCTCGTGTCAACCTTAATCCCTCACGATTTTCTGAAACCGACTAGCATTACAGTCGCTATTAAAACATCCTTTTCATCAAAAACCTTAACATCAAATGTGCAAATAGATCGTCCATTCTTAATTACTTCAGCAACAGCATATAGTTCGTCTCCAAATGCAGGCGCGTTGAATACGATATTTGAACTTAGTGTTGTCGTTGGTGGGTTCTCGCAATTAGCGGCAAGAGCAAAAGTATAATCAGCTAGAGTGTAAATACATCCACCCATGACTACGTTGTTGGCATTTCTATGCTTTGGCTTGATTTTTAGTCGAGTCTTTGCATAATTACCCGTAACCTCGAGTATCTCTATCCCAGTCGCATCGTTCGCGAACCTATCGTTGGCAAAGTATTGAATGCACTCATCTGAAGTCATGATTATTTCTCCTTAGGCACGTTATTCTCGAAAAAGTATACCATATTATTAATCTTCAACTTAAGCGAAAGTCGCGCCCAAGGCCCTGAGTTTATTATTGTACTTTAGTTTCTTTTTAACAAGCATCGTGCCAATAGCGTCCTCAATCAGCGTAACCTTGTAACCACACTCAATGGCACCAAGTGCTGTCAAAGCAACGCATCCGCCACCATCTACTCCAACTAACTCAATAGATTCGATCTCGTGTTCCTTAAGTAGCTTGCACAAGTCTGGATTCGAGAAAGCGTTGCCTACATATTTCTTAAACACATAATCCGACACTACATGAAGTTCCTTCACTAATTCTACCTCAAATGAATCCTCATACGCTTTAATCGGCGAGAGCCTATTCAAAAAAGTCTTCTTCATCACTTGTTGAATATAAACGATTAAATCGGCATCGCTATTATCTATTACCTGATTCACCTTCTCAAGAAGCTCCTTTTCTCCATACTTAAAAAAAGAAGCATGAGTCTGTCCAACACATACATTCTGTAAATCCATAACTAAAAGTGCTTTTTTCACAATAATATTCCTTTCAAAGTTGAAGATACTCCTGGATGGCAAGAAGCCAATTTATCAATAGAATGATACCACAGTGTGTATAGTAAGTAATCTAAGCATTTGATATTGGTTATCGTTTATTATTTGATAGCTATACTTAATAAGGTGTTATATGCTTATTATCTTTAAGAAGAATAATGTATATCCTTGGATTTCGCATAGAAAGTATAAATGAGAAAGACCCATACCTGAATGATTAGATGACTTCTAGGTATGGGCAACTACTGTGAATGGATATTTAAGATTAATAGTGAAACCATGTACACTCCGCAAATGCTATATCGGGATATAGCTCACTTAATCTTTCAACGTAGCTAGCATCAAATACATACACACTACTTAAGTCCGGCATTGAATCTATTATCTCCGTAATTGAAGAGAATTCATCATCAATATATATACATCTTACTCCTTCACAGCTCATTAGATACTGATAATTATCAGTAGAATTGTATATGGAATAATCTACTGTCGCAAGGTTATCATATGACTCCCTAACTCCCTGAGTGCTCAAATCTGCAATGAGTTCGCTTCCCGCTGAAGTGATTAGGCCCTCTGGTGCAATGTAGAATGAAACTAACACATAAGAGTACTTACTTACAATCCAGTTTGGATTCCTACTATAGTAATCGTTGAAGGCAAGTCGGAACTCTTCAATGACTTCGTAATAAGACTTGCTCCCTTGCATTTCTTCACTAGCTACATAGTCACTTAGAAAGAGAACACACAACTGCATCTTTCCGGATTCATTATCTAGTAATGGTTTACCTATACTAATATAATCTCCTAACTCTTGAAAAACTTCATCTTCAAATTCTTCGATTCCCTCATGCCTATCGGACTGACGAGGAACTGCCTTATGGCAACCTGTCGTTGACAGAAGCACAGACATTATAAGTATTAGCACTATGGTTTTCTTCATACTCATACTGAAACCCTCCTTAATCGATTACAATTATTGTTCCATCCCTATCATCATCGTCATTGCTGTAGCTATAGAACTCATCAAAGTCCAAATAGTATTCATATCCCCAGGTTTAAACTCTTAACCATGTTCTGCCTGATTGATTATCAAAAAACACTCCTGTAATAGTGACAAAGTGGTCTGTCATAACATTCGATCCGTCAAATACGTACCGTCAAAGTATTTGAATCATCAAGAAAATATTATCATACCTAGCTAGTGTCAGCATCACTTAACTTAACATCCGAAAAGGCCTTGGTACTTACTGCACTACTCAGGGAAAGTTTACTAGTGAAGGTTCTATCACCATATTTGACGAGGCCGACAGCCCTTGTGCTACCAAGTGAGGACTACTCAAGCCCTACCAGAAGAATAGAAACGGTTGGATCTACTTGGACTACGCTAAGACAGAATAAATGAGAATGGCCCATACCTGGAAGAAAGGTATCTTCTTGGTATAGGCTAAATACTATGAAATATTTATAAGATTAATAGTGATACCATGTACACTCCGCAAATACTATGTCAGGATATAGCTCACTTAATCTATCAACGTAGCTTGCATCAAATACATACACGCTACTTAAGTCAGGCATTGATTCAATAATTTCTGTAATTGAAGAGAATTCATCATTAATATATATACATCTAACTCCTTCGCAGCCCATTAGATACCGATAATTATCTGGAAGAGTGTATATTGAATAATCTACTGTCGCAAGGTTATCATATGACTCACTCACTCCTTTATTGCTCAGTTTTGCTATAAATTCACTTCCCTCAGTATTGAACAGCCCCCCCTCTGGTGCAATATAGAATGAAACATAAAACGATTGATACTTGCTATCTATCCAGTCCGGATTTCTACTATAGTAATCGTTGAAGGCAAGTCTGAACTCTTCAATGACTTCGTAATATGACTTGCTCGCTTGCATTTCTTCACTAGCTACATAATCACTAAGGAAAAATACTCCAAATTGAAAAATGGTCTGATACATTCTAGGTGCGCCAATACTAATATAATCTCCTAACTCTTGAAGAACTTCATCTTCAAACTCTTCTATTCCTTCATGCCTATCAGACTGACGAGGAACTGCCTTATGGCAACCTGTCATTGACAGAAGCATGGACGCAATAAGTACTAGCATTAAAATTTTCTTCATACTCATTCTGACCCCCCTTAACCGATTACAATTATTGCTCCATCCCTATTAATGAAGCTCTCAGCATTGTCATTGCTATTGTGCCCGTTCAACCTGAATATCTGTAATAATGAATCCTAAGTCATAGGAGTCATCAAAATCAAAGGTTACGGTTATTGTTGCAATATCTCTTACAGGAGCAAGGCGCCCATTAGTTAGATGTTCACCCGAGCTTCCAGGAGTCCAGTAAACATCATAGGTACAAGAAGTATCGTCTGAACTTACTATTGAACAATCTGTCACAAAATCATAATCGTTATTCTCAACATTTGTGTCTGTGATTTCAACTTCTATATCCCTTAACGAGGAGTACTCGCGTATCAGCGAACTAGTACTCTCATCATATTGAGCAGTATAAGAATCATCCTCAGAAGCAGAGAGCAGTTCCTCTATTTGCTCTCTACTAATCTCGCAATTAAATAGAAAACGCATTGCTTGTATTGTGTAATCTATCGAAGTCTGACCTTCATTCCTGTGACAGTTATCAAAAATCTGTGACCTTCCACTTAAGGTTGGCGGAATATATAATAGAAGGGCTGTATAAAGCAACTCCAGCATCATAGTTTCACTGAATTCTGAGTACTCACGTAGATAAATATGTCTATCACAATCAATATAGAAGTACCTGCTCCATCCGGTTAGTAACGTATAACCAACATCCTCATAGATTTCTTCTCTACTCAATCCTTCAGGGATAGAATATGACTCGTATGTTATGGAAGTCTCCGTTTCTATAGTAATTAATGAAGAATCGGTGGGGGTCTCAGTTACTTCATTGGATGTAGTAGTATCTGTAGTAGCAGAAGATGAGGCACTTGAATTAGTGCTTTCCTCTACAGGATTGCATCCTGATAGAATTATTGAAATACATAATAATAGAATTACACAATTTCTATTTCTCATCCTATATACCTCCAAAAACCTAGACTACTACCATAGAGTCTGGGAATCGTGTCACCTGTTGAATAGGCTGGTTCAACTGCTATATCCCTTAGTTAGATGTACACACATCTAAGTGAACCATTTCCACATTTAACTCGTCTTTGGATGAACCAAATTACCCCAAAATCTCAGCAGTCATTTCATCACTAATAGGAAGACCAAGCTCACCACATATGTTCATGTAAGGCGTATACATCGAATAACTTTGATTGTGAACAAGATAAATATCACAAAAAATAATACAATTGCCAACTATGTAATATACTTTGTAGCTATCGTCATAAAAAACAAAATAATAACCCTCTGATTCGTGTCTATCTATTGAAATCAAGTCTTCACTTTTCAGAATAGAATCCAAGCACATAGAAAACCCAACTTCAGCCCATTCTTCACTATCAAACTCATAAACAAACAAGGAAGTGTCATAAAGAGAGAAGTATCTTTCAATATGGTACTCATATTCTGATGGTTCATAACACACAAAGCCATCTGGATCAGGAGAAGACATATCATCTATATAATCTAAATACTCCAAATAGTATGTCAGATCATCATTATACACATGATCTTCTCCACTATTTCGTGGATCATCGAATCCAGTTATATCCAAACACTCATCAACAATCCCATCGAAAGTCACATCTATTGCTACTGAGTTTACATCGTAGTCTGGCACAAATATTGATTCCGTAGTAGGCTCATTATCTTCCAAAGAAGTGAGAGAATTATCATCTGATTCTGTGTCCTCTGTTGATTTTTTCACTGCTGTATTAGGTACACAAGAACAAGCAACAATTATTGTTACCAAAAGCAGCACCGAAGAAATACATTTTCTTATTACCATAGTATTAGCTCCATTCACTCTATAATTAGATCATGCCAAGTATCGCCACATAAATTATGTGAAAGCTGATCAAACGCCAATATACCTTCACATCTATTTTCAAAACTGTTGCCGAAAAGATTAACGAGTTCATCATGTGCTTGTCTTAAAAAACCAAATCACCCTAAAATCTCAGCAGCCATTTCAGCACTAATAGGTAGACCAAGCTCATCACAAATGTTCATGTAAGTCGTATACATCACATCCGTTCCATTGTCATTGAGAGGAAAACGATAATAAATAACACAATTACCAACTAAGTACTCAACTTCATAGCAATAGTCATACTGAGCAAAATAATAACCCTCTGATTCGTGTCTATCTATTGAAATCAAGTCTTCACTTTTCAGAATAGAATCCAAGTACATAGTAAACCCAACTTTAGCCCATTCTTCACTATCGTACTCATCAATCCACAAGGAAGCTTCAAGAAGAGTGAAACCTCTTTCAATATGGTACTCATATTCTAATGGTTGATAAATTGAATAACCAGTGGAATCAGGCGTAGTCATAATATCTAGATAATATGAATAAACTGGAAAGTATACCAAATCATCATTTGACACTACTTCTTCACTACTTCTTGGATCATCAAAGCCAGTATAATCCAAACACTCATCCACAATCTCATCGAAAGTCATATCTATTGCTAGTGAGTTTACATCATAGTATGGTACAATTATCGATTCCGTAGTAGGCTCATTATCGTCCAAAGAAGTGAGAGAATTATCATTAGATTGTGTGTCCACCGTAGATGTTGTGATACTCGAATCTGTTGAATTAGATACGCAAGAACAAACAACTGTTATTGTCACCAATAGAAGCACCAAAGAAATGCATTTTTTAATTAACATAGTTTTCGCTCCATTCACTCTATAACCGGATCATGCCAAGTATTACCACAATAATCATGAGGGAGTTGATCAAACACTAATACACCTTCACTTCTGTTGTAATAATTGTCTGAAGTTAAAAAAAACAGCTCCCCTAAGTCTATCTTTGAATGAATCAAATTACCCCAAAATCTCAGCAGCCATTTCAGCACTAATAGGAAGACCAAGCTCATCACAAATGTTAATGTAAGTCGTATGTCTCACATCTGTCCCATGGTCATTGAAAGGAAAAGTATATTGAATAATACAATTACCAACTAAGTACTCAACTTCATAGCAATAGTCATTCAGAGTAAAATAATAGCCCTCTGACTCGTGCCTATCTATTGAATTAAAGTCTTCCATTTCCAGAACTATAGTCAAGTTCGAAGAAAACGCAACTTCAGCCCATTCTTCGCTATCAAACTCAAAAACACCCAGGGAAGTGTCATGAAGAGAGAAGAATCTTTCAATATGGCGATCACTTTCTGCTGGATGATATAACACAAAGCCAGTGGCATCAGGAGAAGAAACATCATCTAGAAAATAAGAATAGTCCGAGTAGTATGTCAAATCATCATTTATCACATGATCTTCTCCACTATTTCGCGGGTCATCGAATCCAGTATAACCCAGGCACTCATCAACAATCTCATCGAAAGTCACATCTATTTCTACAGAGTTTACATCATAGTCTGGCACAACTATCGATTCCGCAGTAGACTCATTATCTTCCAAAGAAGTGAGAGAACTATCATTTGATTCTATGTCCTCTGTTGATTTTGTCACTGTTGAATCAGGTACACAAGAACAAGCAACAATTATTGTTACCAATAGTAGCACCGAAGAAATGCATTTTTTGATTATCATAGTACTCACTCCACTCATCCCAATATTGGATCATTCCAATCATCATCTTCCAAATAATCAAAGGGGTACTGATCAAACACCAATATACCTTCACATCTATTTTCATAATTATTCGCAGTAGCGTACAATGTACCGAAAACAACATCGTCTGAATAGTAATCCGTTGTTTGAAAGTCTCTACGAAAGATGACAAAGCCCTCGACGTTTGATAAATTGACATAATCTTCATAATAGAAATAGCGTACTTTGTCAACTGAGATATATAGAGTATCGTATTCACTTTCACTATATTCATGAAAATCTCTATATGAAAAAAACAAGTATTGTTGACCAACAAAATAAAGTGTCGAATCAGCCGCAATTACTTGACTAATACCAGGGATATCTTGTAGGAAACTCTCAGCCAAATTCATTTCTTCTGCTGGAGCTGGAGCTCCACACGAACAAGAATATAGATTAAGTGAATCAATTCTTTTATGTACTATTCTTCCTGTACTGATAAACACATTATTACCTGAAGTTAATCTGTCACCAGAGATGAATGTAGAACTAACCAGTGCTATCGTATTGGATTGCTCTGAACCATTTAATATGATGCCGTCTGGTGACCCATGTGAACAGATAACAACATTCTCTGCATTATAATAGTACTTATCTCCAAATGGTTTCTTACCACTGAAGTAGTATGAATTAAATAATCCAATTCCATTCCAAGCTTCTTCGAAAGATAAGACATCATAGAATTCTCGAAAGGTAACATCGTGGCCACTGTGTTGGTATTCCTCTGCACGTAGTAATGCACTATCACGAAAATCTGGGTTTGAAAATACATAAATCCTATCAGTGTTATGTCGATCCGGATCAGCATCAACGCAGTCCAAATATCCATCTTCATCACTATCAGGTGAACTAGGATTAGACATTCTTGTACTCATAGTTATCGACCCACCCGGCTCAATCACATCAAAAATATATAGATAGCCATAATACTCAGATTCTGGATCAATAGTATTATTGTAATTATCGTAAACTAAATTCCCGTCAACTAATATAGAAATATGTCTGCCGTCTAAGTCTCTCCTAAACACATATATAGTGCCAAACTCATCTTGATCGTTTATACCATCAGAATCAGTATCCACCAAATTAGGGTCAGAAGTAATTATTTCACCATTGGGAGCCATAATCCCCTGTTCCTCAAGATAGTTAGCTATTCCATCTCCATCACTATCTAAGTTTTTTAAGTAAACTACTCCTTCACCCCAGTAATTAGGATCTAATAATGATTTATATGAAGGATACTTGTAGTACCCTGAGTCACTCTCCTCCGCATATTGCCAAGCATAGTTCCATGCTCCTTCGTTCGTGTTTGCCATCATAAGAAACTCTGCACTAAAGTCTCCATTTTCTTTTGCTATTGACATGATGTTTGCGTTTCGTGGAGTGTGTGTTATCTCTGTATCATTAGTAAATATTAGTAGTTCTTTAATGTTACCTACGTCAGTTGCCAATCGATCTATTATCGCGTCTGTTACCTGGAACGGAATTACTAGTGAACCATAGTCTCCTCCAAGAGAAGCTCCTCTTAAGTTGTTAGTCACTCTGATTAGTAACTCATTTATAGCCGCCTTATCATCTATATCGTAAATGCCATCTACAGTATAGGTTGTGTCAAAGTAGAATACACATACCCTGTCTCCGCTACTCATGTTATCCAATAGAGTTTGAAACGCTTCCAATGCATTGTTCCTAGCAGTTACTGACATATGCTGTGATAAATCAAAAGCACAATAGAAGTCGTAATTAGTTTCTTCCGTTGGTATATCGTAATCAATAGGCTCAATACTGTTCCATATCGACAAATCAACCATCATGTAAGTACTAAAGTGTGCTAACTCAAGTGTTACTGTATTATTCTGAGTGTCTACTACTGCCTGTTCTTGAATAATAAAGAAACCACTTTCTTCATCGAACCATAAGACGCCAATGTCACTTTCATTGGAACCAGTTAGGTATTGTTCGTCATATGTTAAAGTCAAAGTCATAGAATCAAAATAACCTTCTGTTTCGATATTGAATGGAACACCTAATAGTCCGACCGTATTAGAACAATATACATCTCTGTTGTATAGATCCTCAATTGTAGTATTACTTGAGATTAGTCCAGAAATATCTCCGCTTATCTGAATATCACTTACAGCCTTAGGATGATCATCTTCTGATACTTCAAAAGATAAGGATTGAAAGAAAGTCTCATAATCATCCGTCACTCCATCAGAGTCAGAGTCATCACTTGAAGGATCTAGCCCGAGAATTACTTCGTCACCATCAACGATTCCATCTAAATCAGAATCCTCGTTGCGTGGTTCAGTTCCAAAGGTGTTAAGTTCCTCAAAATCATTCACTCCATCATAATCGCTATCAGATGCAAACATGCAAGTGTCAGTACTATACTCTTCTCCATTTGAAATACCATCGCCATCATAGTCCTCATCGAAATCTGTTACTCCATTTCCATCAGTATCTGGAGCTAACGGATTTGAACCTATATCTAATTCGTTACCATCAAGTAAACCATCACTATCAGAGTCGGGATTGTTTGGATCTGTTCTGTACATACCTTCCATATTGTCAAGAAGTCCATCACTATCTGAATCCTTTATGTCCATATCTATATCATCAGTAGGAATCGGAACAGTAGTGATTGCAGGTGTAACAGCTTCGGTTACTGTAGGAGTAATTTCCTCTGTTACTTCTGGCGTTACAGTTGGAGTTACTGTCACATTATCAAAAACTTCTGGATTAGTTCCATTAACACATACTTCAATAAAGTCTAGAACTCCATCGCCATCTGTATCTGTTACTAGATCATACATAGGAACTAGTCCGGATAGACTAAAGTTAGTTGGAGTTGTTCCTATTACTCCTGCATTTCCTGTAACACCTATCTGGGTTGTAGCTCCTAATGCTATGTGCGAAGCATACTCTGGATAAGTAAGTGCATAAGAGATTCCATCTGTTCCAGAAACATTTGCATTACTTACGCTTTGGATACTTCTATCCATATCAAATGTTAAAGTCCAGTTCTTAATCTCTGATCCAGTATTGTTAGTAATTAGAATCGCAGAAGATAGCGAGTATTCATCATCGTAATAGACTAAGTAAGAAATGTCTGCATTAATAGGCTTTACTACATTAGGAACTATCTTAATAAATGTAGGAAGAACTGTATTCTCTGAATAGGTTGAAGTAAAGCCAAAGCTAACACTTCCTCCTACTGGAATAGATTCGTTATATACATTGTTTCTAATGATATAAGCTCCATTAGCATTAGCTTCAATTACTGCATCCCATATGTTCTCTATAGAATCAGCATAATCAAAGCAGATGGCCCAATTTGATATCGGGCTAGCTGAATTATTTGTTATTGTAACTATAACCATTGAAATATCCTGCCCAAGAGTTCTCAATAGCAAACTCTGCTGTTACTCCTTCGGATGCCTCTAGCGATACGCT
>Ga0209203_1000052_pt1 | contig 96494 bp, 70 predicted proteins | sample AD_UKC109_MetaG_FD_184423 | JGI IMG/M metagenome (GOLD analysis project Ga0209203, IMG submission 184423) | Active sludge microbial communities of municipal wastewater-treating anaerobic digesters from Hong Kong - AD_UKC109_MetaG (SPAdes)... | ecosystem: Engineered > Bioreactor > Anaerobic >... | reverse complement strand
TGGTACGATCACGACATTCGACCCGCACAGCCTATCTCCGAGCAAACCGAGGATACAACCATATACGGTCCGCTGTGCATGAATATTGATGTAATAAGAGGAAGCATACTTTTCCCCTTGCTCAAAAAGGGCGATCATTACATTATACGCCGCATTGGCGCATACAACAATACCCAGTGGTTGCAGTTCATCAACATGCGACCCAACGTGGTAATGATTGACACCAATGGCGATGTTCATATAATAAAAAAGGCAGAAAGCCTCGAAAACATGAATGAGCTGGAGGTAGTGCCAGAACATCTGAAGAAATGAATAACGAACAAGGATTTACGATTTTTATGATTTAGGAAGTTCTTTAATGAAAAATGTAAAACACCGAATGTAGAATTTTGAAGTGAAAAGAAAGAGAAGATCTTTACATTTGATTCTAATTGACTTTGCAACGTCTGTCTTCTTTTTGGTGGACTTGGAAACAAAAAAAAGCGAAGTAGTTCAAAAACCCTACCCGTAAATCCTTGTTATTCAAGAAAAACAGTTAATTCACAAACTATGAATAAGAATCACTGGTTCCCCCAAAGCATCATCAACAGCTACGGGCAAGTTTTCTTCTCCGATAATAAGCTATTTGCATTGCTATTACTGCTAGTAACTTTTATAGATATTTATACTGGTGCTTTTGGCCTTTTTGCCGTGCTAGTAACAAACCTAATGGCCTTCTGGTTTGGTTTCGATAAGTTTAAAATCCGTCAGGGGTATTACGGTTTTAATTCATTGCTGGTTGGTTTAGGGCTAGGAATCTATTTTGAACCAGGTTTCCTGTTGATTCTAATCGTACTTCTTGCAGGAGTGCTTACCTTGTTTGTATCGGTTACCATGGAAGGAGTAATTGGAAAGTATGCCTTACCATACCTAAGCATTCCTTTCGTACTGGCTCTCTGGGTATTAACACTGGCATCGAGGGAGTTCATGGAGTTAGGTTTGAATGAAAGAGGAATATATACACTGAACGATTTGTACATTATTGGAGGTGGGCCGTTAGTTAACCTCTATGAGTGGTGGAACTCTTTACCCTTTCCAAGTCCTATACGAAGTTACTTCCTTTCCTTGGGTGCCATTCTGTTTCAGTACAATGTGCTTACCGGAATTTTAATATCAATTGGTCTTCTGATTTATTCTCGTATTGCGTTTTCTCTTTCACTCATTGGATTCTTTACAGCATATATGTTCTATCTCATTATCGGGGCAAAATTTTCTGAGGTCCATTACAGCTACATTGGGTTTAACTACATACTTTCGGCTATTGCACTTGGCGGCTTCTTTATTGTGCCCAACCGAAGTTCCTACCTGTGGGTAATTCTTGTAGTACCAATTGTTGCAATTCTTACCATAGGACTTAGCTCCATCCTTGCCCCTTACTTCCTTCCAGTTTACTCGCTTCCATTTAACCTTGTTGCACTAATTTTCCTTTACGTACTTAAGTTTAGGGTTCACAATAGGGCCAAGTTAAACCCTGTTTACATCCAGCAGAACTCGCCGGAAAAGAACCTTTACTCATTCCAAAACTTCATGGAGCGCTTTGGGCGCGATGTTCCTATTCCTATTCACCTTCCATTTCATGGAGAGTGGATTGTAACGCAGGGACACAATGGAGAGCTAACCCACAAGGATGGCTGGCGGCACGCTTGGGATTTTGAAATTGTGGACGAGGATGAAAAAACTTTCAAAAACAATGGAGATTTTCCAGAGGATTACTTCTGCTACGGAAAAAATATCGTTTCTCCTGCAGATGGTACAATTGAGGAGATTGTGAATGATATTCCCGACAATATTATTGGCGAAAGGAACCTAGAGTACAACTGGGGTAATACCATTGTAATAAAACATTCGGAATACCTGTACTCCAAGCTTAGCCACCTGATGCCAAATTCCATTGAAGTAAAGGAAGGTCAAAAAGTAAAACGAGGCGATTTGCTGGCAAAATGTGGAAACTCGGGTAATTCACCCTTTCCGCACCTACACTTTCAACTTCAGGCAACTCCACATATTGGCTCAAATACGTTGGATTACCCAATCAGCAACTACATTTCAAATCACAAAGGAATAATTGCGATAAAAACCGTTGCAGTTCCTGTTTTGGGCGAAAAACTTTCGAACATTCAAGTGAATTCAGCAGTTCGCAAGGCTTTTCATTTTGTTCCGGGACAAAAGTTTCGGTTCAGCGTTTCGGGAGAGTATAAGTATGATGTTGAATGGGAAGTAAAAATCGATTGTTTACTAAATAAGTACATTGAGTGCGATAGATCGAAATCAAAGGCCTACTTCCGAGTGGATGAAGCCATGCTCCACTTCACACACTTTGAGGGTAATAGAAACTCGTTACTATACTACTTCTACCTAGGGTCCTACCAAGTTTGCTTTGGGCTATACAAAGGGCTTGAACTATTCGACACTTACCCTTTAAACATGATTTTTAGTAAAAAAACTCTTTTCTTTCAGGACTTTACGGCTCCGTTTATGCGTTACATGAAGGGTGTGTTTCATTTAACCTACCCTAATTCCGATAATCCACTGGGTGACTCAACCATCTCCCTGTCCTCAACTACCACTGCACAGGTTTTAAAGAAACCGAGGTTTCGTGTTAACACATCAATGCAGGTTGATTATCTAGGAGTTAAAAAAATTCTTGTAGAACATAAAGGGAAAAGGATTGAGGCAGAAAGAAGGGAATAACAAGCAAGCCTGCCTGAATGAATCATTTAGGTATGGGCTGACGATTTTAGATTTCTGATGTTACTATTTCTTAAATGGTTAATCGATATTAATAAACCAAAAAGCTAATGTACAGGGTATTACTTATAACATCATTGTTTTTTATTGGCTTCTCATCTTTAGCCCAACAAACATTAAGTCTTGTTTCGGTTGATACCCAAACCTACTCGCTCTGGCAAAGAAAGGATTGGGATGGTTTAATTGAAAAAGGGAAGGAAGCACTTAGTGCCAATATAGATTTTTACTACCTAAGAGTTCGAATGGGTATAGCATACTACGAGAGGAAGAACTACCACATGGCGCTTCACCATTTCGAAAAGGCCTACAAGCTGCAATCGAACGAACCATACCTAAAGGAGTATCTCTATTACTCCTACCTTTTTGCGGGTCGCGAGGCCGATGCAAGAGTGTTTGGAGAAACGCTTCCAATATCGATGAAGAAAAATCTTGGAATTGCCGATGAAAAGTATGTTGACGGGTTAAATCTTTTCTACTCATACGCAACCAATCTCAACCAGTCACTTGGCGAAAACTACTCGATTGATGTTGATTTGCTGAAGGATGGCTCTCAATTCATCTCAAAATCCCTTGGGGTTTTTAACCTTGGTTTGAAGCACGAGGTAAAACCCAACTTTTCTATTTACCACGCCTATAGCAACATCCAAAAAAAATCGTTCATGTACCTTCAGGAGGATGGCGTTGCATACACCGATGCCAACAATTCCAGCTCGCTCAATCAGTACTACTTCTCTGGAAATATTCGCGTAGCTAAAGGGTTAAACTTGAGTACGGGGTTTCACTACATCAACCTAAGGTACCCTTACGAGGAAACCGTTATAGGACAAGGTCAACCCCGCATTGTAACCACAACTTACTCCGAACACGATTTTGTTGGTTTCGCCTCGCTGACCAAAAGTTTTCGTTACATAACGCTGGGAACAACAATATACTACTCTGCGCTCAATGGCGCAAAACAACTTCAGAACGATTATCTGCTTTCATTTTACCCCATGGGAAACCTGAATTTATATGCGGTTTCAACGGCATCGCTTCAGCGCGAAATTTTTAGCAATAATTCGTTCGATAATCGTTTTGTATTTCATCAACTTATCGGCACAAAAGTATTTGAATTTCTGTGGTTGGAAGGTTTTGCAACATACGGCGATTTGCACAACTTTATCCAAAACAATGGATCAACGGTTTACAACGGCACCGATTTGATAAAAGGGATTTACGGCGGAAGATTTATTGTTTTTATCAAACCCCAAATAAAATTTACGCTAAATTACAACTACCAAAATCTTGAGAGCTACTTTGCTAGCAGTCAGGATTACCGAAAGGGAATAAACAGAATTGAATACTTAAACCATTCACTAACAGGAGGATTAACATGGAACTTTTAAAACGTACCGGATGGCTACTTGCCATTTTATTAATTACAAATTCCGTAAACCTATACGGACAGGATGAAATTATTAATGTCTTTAAGGAAAGCTACACCCTGGAACAAAAGGGCGATTTTTCCAAAGCCATCGAAAAGTTAAACAAGGTTTACCTGGCCGATTCGTACGAGATGAACCTGCGCTTGGGCTGGCTTTACTACGTTGCAGGTAAATTAACCGAATCGGAAACTTACTACCAAAAAGCCATCAATCTGAAACCATACTCCATTGAGGCAAGGTGGGGAATTGCCTACCCGTTATCGGCTGAGGCAAAGTGGGATGAACTCATTGAAGTTTACAATAAAATACTAGAAATCGATCCGCAGAACACCCTCACAAATTACCGCTTAGGTCTAATTTACTACAACCGACAGGACTTTGAGAAGGCTGACTTTTACCTTGAAAAAGTAATTAACCTTCACCCTTTCGACTACGATACCATGCTCCTTCTTGCATGGAATAAGCTGGCCTTGCAAAAATTGCGTGAAGCAAAAGTGCTATTCAACAAAGTTCTTATGTTTAATCCCGATGATGAATCAGCCTTGGAGGGGTTAAAACTTATCAAGTAATTGTTTCAATACAATTACATTTTTAACTTAATCTGTAAAATGGAACCTATTTCATTTATTAATCGTAAAAATTATTATTTGTACATGTAGTAATTGTAAACAATAAAATTCCAAAAAATGTATAAATCCATTGTAATTCACACTCGTTCAACCTACTGGACCCACAAAGAAACCAACGAGGAGTACAGCGTTGTAGATGCTGACGATTTAGCAAAAGAAATAGAAATTCAGTGCAACAAACTTGAAACAGAAGGTTACATTGTACTAGCCATCAACCCCATAACATCGGGTAGTTTAAGCAAGGGCAATGGGTACGTTCATACGGAAAGTGTAATAGTTACCGCACGTAAAGTTTAGGAAAACCGAACCCCAAGCACCAGCATATCGTCAACCTGTTTCCGTTCGCCCTGATAGGTTGTAATGGTTTCTTCAATTTTTTGCTTCTGCGAAGCAAGGCTATGCGCATTAATGCTAAACAGCAACTCCCTAAAGCTCTGCATTAAGAATTTTGTGTTTCGTTCTCCTCCAAACTGGTCAACGTAACCGTCGGAGAAGAGGTAAAGCGTATCATCCTTCTGAAGTTGAAACGTATGGTTTTCGAACGAAGATTCGCCCAGAACGTGGTACCCAATTGGCATTTTTTTCCCTCTAAATTCTATAAGCGACAAACCGTTAGAACTATAAACCCTTGGATTTTGGGTCACTTCATTGGTACTATCGCTTCTCCTTCGAACAACAATTGCCGAAAGGTACGCTCCAGCAAATTCCATTGAGAGCGTAACTGGATCAATAACGGTAATTGCCATATCCATTCCATCGGCTTGGTCAACATGTCCCGTTTGCTGGTTGAGCGACAGGATAACCATTTTTCTGAGTTCAGCAAGAATTTCAGCGGGCGAAGGAACTTCGGGTTTACTAGTAATTTCTCGTAGAAGAGTAATTCCGAGCATGCTCATAAAAGCGCCCGGCACACCGTGACCGGTGCAATCCGCCGAAGCTAATAGGATTTTACCATTGCTGAGGTTTGAAATCCAATAGAAATCGCCGCTTACAATATTTTTGGGACGATAAAATACGAAGGATTCCCAAGGCAGCAAGCTTATTCGGTTATCACTTGGGAGCACTGCGTTCTGAATTCTGCTGGCGTAAAGTATGCTGTCGGTAATAAGGCGCTGCTGTTCTGCAATTTGGTCGCGCTGCTTTGTAACGTAATCGCGCTGCTGCTCAATTTCATCCTTCTGGTTTTCAATTTCAAGCTTTTGCCGGCTAATTTCATTATTCTGCTCAATCAGCAGCTGGTTAGTTTTTTTCTTCTGCTTGTAGCTGCGGTAAATCATTCCGGCCAAAACTCCAACCAGCACAAAGGCTACCACAAAAAAGAGCAGTACTGAACGCTGTCGATCAAGCTTAACTTCCTGTATTGCCTCGCGCTGCCTAGCTAAAAGTTCCTGTTCCTTCTCCCGCTTTTCAAATTCATACTGCATTTCTAACCGAGAAATTTCGCTGGAGTTTAGGCTATCCTTATACGCTGAATAGTTGGCATATGCGTTGAGCGCATCTCTGTACATCCCCATTTTATTGTAAACGGAGGAAAGCACCATAAACGCCTCGCTAACGTCAGGAGTTAACCTGTGATGCTGAGCAAAGGACAGGCTCTTATTAAGGTAACCTAACGATTGCCTGTAATTTCCTTTCATCTCTTCAACCTCTCCAAGCTTGCGGTAAAGCAATGAGAGATCGAGGCTGTCGCCAACCTCTTCCTTCAACCGTAACGATTTGATTAGATTTTCGTAGGCAAAATCGACATTCTCTTTTTCGAGGTAGATAATTCCGAGCGAGAGGTAGTTCGATGCCTGCCCGTGAACATTCCCGTTCCTCTCGTTAATTTCAATAACCATACGGTTGTAGTCGAGGGCCTTATCGAAATTGCCCATTTTATGGTAAATGCTACCTATCTCATTCAGGCAGAGCGTAACGCCAACCGACATGCCCGTTTGATGCTCAATTTCACGGTAGTAAACCAAGGCCGACTCGGCGTACTGCATGGCCTTCTCGTTCAAATCGAGCCGTTTAAACAACCTTGCAATACCTAATGAGGCCCAAGCTAAACCTTCACGTTCACCAATCGACTCGTGAATGCTCATGGCTTCTAAAAAATGTTCAATGGAACGTTGGTACTGCCCAATTATGCTGTAAACGTTCGCAAGGTTCACCAAGGTTCGAGCAACTTCGGCCTGGTTGTTTGAAGTTTTATTTATTTCAAGAGCTTTGGTATAATACTCGAGCGCCGTAAGGTAGCTGGTTTTTAGTTGGTAAGAATTTCCCAGACGATTCAATGCAAGCGCCTCGTCGTTAGGATTTTTTACATTTCTAGCCAAGTTCACAGATTCGTTGAAAAGCTGTATAGCTCTATCGAAATTATTCTGACTATAGTAAACAAAACCAAGTTGAAACTTTGTCTTAACCTGTAGCTCCTTGCTGTTTGCTGAAACAGCAATGCTATCAGCCTTAATTGCAAAAAGAAGCGATGAATCAATGCTTGTTTGTACCAGCTGCTGTGATAATTGCAGGTACCTAGCTGTGACTTCTTCTTGCTGATTTTGTGAACCTTGGGAGTAGCCAGCCCAACTTGTTAGCAGTATAAAAATAAAAATTGCTATGCCACGTAGAAGTTTATTCATATTTAAAAAGCTAAACTTTTGGTTGCTAAATTAAAGTTTTTTGTTGATGAAGAAACCATAAGTAAACTTATAAAACAAAGTAAAGGAAAAAACATCGTTTTATTCTAAAAAAACATTTCGTACTTTTAACCGTGATAAAAAGTATAAGTATAGTATAAAATTAATTCAACCTGTTACATAAAAACTGATAGGGTATGAATCTGCGTTTTAAAATGAAGATCAGAACCAAGATGTTGGTTTACGTTCTGGTAACATCGGCCATAATACTACTGGGCATAGGCTTTTACTTTCAGTTCAGAACGTACCGCTTAGCCTTAAACAATGCAAGGGTAATTGCAAAAAGTTACGCCGAAAAAGCGGCAAACCAAACCCGTTCTGAACTTGAGCTTGATTTAGGCTTTTCAAGAGCTCTTGCCCAATCAATGTATGGATACTACAAGTTCGACTCAGTAGCACGCGATTCGATTTACTTCACAATGGTGAAGAATCAGGTTGAGCAGAACAACAGGTACATGTCGGTTTGGTACAACCTGGAGTACTCGGCTACTCGACCAAGCTACACCAAAAACTACGGAAGACGATCCATTTCCGCATTCATGCAGAATGGTGTTAGCCAAATACTCGTTGAGCACAAAAACGTTCAGGGCGATAACCTCACAAGCGGTTACTATAAAGCAAAGAGTACCAACGTTGAAACAATCCTCGACCCCTATCCTTACACCTACGATGGAGTAACTGAATTTTTGGTCACCAGCATTTGCGTTCCCATTCGACATAACGGCGATTTTGTGGGTTTAGCAGGCGTTGATATCGATCTAAACAAGTTTCAACGACCAATTGAAATGCTAAAACCATACCCTAACACCCAGTCGTTCCTGCTTTCAAGCAACGGTACCATTGTTGCCCACACCAACCCAACAAACTCAGGGAAATTCTTTCGGGAAGTTTTCCCCGAAATTGAAATTGAACACGGAATAACAGGTAAAGCCGAACGAGGAACCGATTACAACTTCGAGTGGGAAATGGATGGAAAAAAATACTTAACCTTTCTAACACCCATAAAAATTGGTAACTCATCACTTTTCTGGTCAATTGGCGTGGCTATACCCGTTAGCGAAATTGTGGTTGAAGCCCGAAATGCTATGTACAGCGGCATTCTGGTTGCATTACTCGGTATTATAATTCTCACTATAGTTCTTTTCTATGTTGCCAATTCAATAACCAAACCTATTGTTCAAACCACCAACGTTTTGAATGACCTGGCAGAGGGCGATATTGACAGGTCAAAAAAAATGTTAGTTACAAGCGGTGATGAGATTGAAATGATGGCCACTTCGGTAAATAAGCTTATTGAGGGGCTCAATTTAACCGAAAATTTTGCCCGTGAAATAGGCAAAGGCAACCTCGACGCAGGGTTTCAACTACTTGGAGACAAGGACATACTTGGGATTTCGCTCATTGAGATGCAAAAAAGCCTGAAGCATGCCCAGAAAATTGAGAAGGAGCGAAAGGAGGAGGAGCAGAAACAAAACTGGGCTACACAGGGAATGGCTCTCTTCGGAGAAATTCTAAGGCAAAACAACGACAACCTCAACGAGCTTTCCTTCAACATTGTTAAAACCCTTGTCGACTACACAGAGTCTAACCAAGGCGGAGTTTTCGTAATTAACGAAAACGATAAAGACAACCCCATTCTCGAAATGACAGCTTGCTACGCATTTGACAGGCGAAAGTTTTTAGAAAAAACGGTAGAAATTGGCGAGGGGCTGGTGGGTCGTTGTCAACTTGAAAGCAAAACAATCTTCATGAACGATGTTCCTCCCACATATATAAACATTAGCAGTGGTTTGGGCAAAGAACGTCCACGAAATCTTATTCTGGTTCCTCTAAAAACCAATGAAGGAACCTTGGGCGTTCTGGAGTTAGCAACCTTTAATAACTACGAAAAACACCAGATTGATTTCATTGAAAAAATTGCTGAGAGCATTGCCTCCACCATTTCAAGCGTACGAATAAACATTCGAACGGCTCAACTTCTAGCCAAATCGCAGCAGCAGGCAGAGGAGATGTCGGCTCAAGAGGAAGAGATGCGCCAAAACATGGAGGAGCTACAAGCTACGCAGGAAGAGATGGAGCGCAAACGGGCTGAGCAAGATAAAATTCAGGAAGAGCTCCATAAGGAAATTAGCATGCTGAATGCTTTAATGCAAAACATTCCCGATTACATTTACTTTAAGGACCAGAACAGCCACTTTATCCGAATCAGCAAGTCGATGGTCAAGCTGTTTAACGCTAGCGAACCCGAGGAGCTGGTAGGAAAATCTGACTTCGACTTCCACAAAAAAGAGAACGCAGAAAAATTCTTCGCAGAAGAACAGGAAATAATGCGAAGCCTTGTGCCACTAGTAGATAATGTAGTTCACGAAAAGTTTGATGATGGTAAAGAGCAGTGGGTTTCAACCACAAAGATGCCACTACTTGACTCAAATGGCGATGTAATTGGTGTTTGGGGAATTAGCAAAATTGTTACCGACCTAAAGAAAGCCGAACTGGATGCTCAGGAAATGGCCAAGGAAACAAAAACTCTTAAAAGCAAGCTAACCAAGCAGCAAGCCGAATACCAAGCCATTGTTAAAGCAGTTGACTCATCAACCTACGTGGTTGAGTACAATCCAGAGGGATTTATTACCCGCACAAACGAACCCATGCTTACCCTTCTGGGGAAGTCGGCTGCGCAGCTACTAGGCAAGCATCACTCGGATTTTTTCAGGCAGAAACTTGATGATGACGAAACGTATAAAAACTTTTGGAGCGACCTCCAAAAAGGAATAATTCATTCCCAATCATTCAAGGGTAAAATTGGCTCGAAAAATGTTAACCTACTCGAAACTTACTCTCCTGTTGTTGATAGTAACGGGAATGTAGTAAAAATTATTTGTATTGCCGTTAAGGAGTAGTAACCCTAGTATTTATCAATTGCATCTCTACGAAACTTGAATTTGGCCTCCTCGGTGAGGCCTTTCTGGTTTCCGTAAATGTTCTTTTCCCAATCACCATACATTGGATTGGGAAAAACGATGAAACGTTTACCGAACTCGTTCCTGTATTTTTCAACTAGGGAAACGCCCCAATCGTCGCCTCTGTTCTCGAACACATCGGAAAAATCGTTCAGGTTATCGCCCAAAAGAAGAACTATATCATACTTCTCCATGGCTATTTTTCTTCGCTCCTCTTTCCCGCTTGTTTCCTCCTTTAACAAAAAGTTTTCGGGGTTAACAAATGCAAAACCAAGCGAATCCATATTCTTCATGGTCTTCTCAAGCTCCTGAACCTTACGGTTGCTAATGTACACTACCCTAACGCCTAAAGAATCGCAAAACTTTGTGAATTCCACAGCACCCGGTAGTGCTTTCGCCTTAGCCAAATTCGACCATTCTGCCCAAAATTCGCTACTGTAACCTTCTCCTTTCTCTATCGACTTTCCCTGAAATAAGCTATTATCAACCATAGTTTCATCGATATCAACCACAACGGCCTTTGGCTTTTCCCCATCAATTCCTACAAACTCTTTAACACGTAATTTGGCCAAATTAAAACCCTGGTAGTAAAGCGCCTTTGCTTCTGCTGAATTTTGGAACCAAATTGTTGAGTACACAATATGTTCCTGATTTATTTTTTCTTTAGAACTATCGTTCACTTGCGAGCAGGATGCTACAAGCATTATCATAGCCAAAATCCAGATTCTCATTTCTAATTATTTTAAAATTTATATGTACAAAGAAAATAAAAAATATTATTCACTTGTAACTTTTTTAAGTTCACTCCGTCATACTCTCGAATACCGGTAGTAAAAAAATGACTGTTCAGGAATACAATCGATGCGTTGACGACCATGCAGACGGAATTTTTCGCTTTGCCCTCAAAACTCTGGGCGATAGGGATAAGGCCAACGACGTGGTGCAGGACACCTTCGAAAGGCTCTGGGTTAAACACGAGGAGGTTTCCTACATAAAGTCGAAATCGTACCTGTTCACTACCGCCTACCACGCATCAATTGACACAATTAGATCCGATAAAAAGCAGGGAAGCATAGAGGAATTAAAAACCATTAATTTAGAAACGAATAACAGCTATAACGACCTGCAGGAAGTACTGCACTTTGCCCTAAAAAAGCTTCCTGAAATACAACGCTCGGTAATCCTTCTGCGCGATTATGAAGGGTACAGCTATCAGGAGATTGAAGAGATTACCGGATTAAACGAATCGCAGGTAAAAGTTTACATTTACCGAGCACGTTTGGCTCTAAAGGAGTTTATCGGTAGCATGGAAACCATAATATAACGAAGGGAATGATTACAAGAGAAAACTACGAAGTATTCATTATCGACTACCTGGATGGCAACCTGAATCCTGGCTTAGCGGAAGAACTTCATCGTTTCCTTCAGCTAAATCCCGACCTTGCCGAGGAGTTCGAGGGGTTAAGTTCAGTTAGTCTAACACCCAAAAACATAGAATTTGAGGGCAAGGAGCTACTCAAAAAAAAATCTTTCAGCCGGCATGGAATTGAAAGCGAAACAACCTACCTGCTAATTGCCGAGCATGAAGGTGATATTTCCGAAGAAGAAAAATTTCAACTTAGCAAGCTACTAAACGAAAATCCTTCGCTACAGAACGACAGAATCATATTTTCCAAAACAAAGTTGGTAGCCAACCCCAACGAGAAGTTCGAGTACAAGATGAAGTTCAAACGAACTCCTGTTATTAAGCTAAAGCAACACAGCCTCAGGTTTGCGCTTAGTATTGCTGCCAGCCTGCTAATTTTTGTTGGATTATTTGCTTTGGTAAACACACGACTGGTAACCAACCAAAACTTTATTGTCCAATCGCAAGAGCAAAAGCCACAAAAGGAGAAACCTGAAACTGAACACTTGAAGAATAATGAACACCAAGAAGTTCTGTTGGTAAACCAAGAATTTGAGAAAAAAATTGCCGAGGAGAAACCTGAATCTCTCCATAAAAAAGAAACAGTTGATGGTGGTGATATTAGATTTATGTCAACTCCTCAAGAGCAAACCGAGGCTCCTTTTTCGAAAGAAGCGGTTGTTTTAAAGAGAGTTGAGCCAATCGATCTGCAGAAGGTTACCCTGACCCAAACTAAATCAACCATTGAAATTGCAATTCCACGAACATCAAACACCATGGTGCATCATGCTGAGCTATCGCAAAAAGCAAAGAATACTCTAAGCAAAGGTTCCCTTAAAGATGTTGGACTTTTTGATATCGTACAACTAGGAGTAAACAAATTCTCACAGGCAACCGGCACCAACCTAAAACTTGAGGGGGAGAGAAATCGTGAGGGAAAACTTGTAAAGGTTGAGTTTAACTCTAAACTTTTTGCCCTTTCCACTCCGGTTCGAAAAAAATAATTTTTGCCTGTAACTTTTCGGGGAGCCTAACCGTCCTACCACCAAAACAAGCTGATTAAATTATTTGTAACTTAATACACAATTACCATGAAACGCTTTTTAACTCTATCATTCGCATTGCTTTTCGTACTTGGACTAAGCGCACAGGATAGCCCCGAGAGCATGCTAAAACGACTTGAAGATTCTGACACAATTCAAGTAAGTGAGCCCGATACCATCTCTGTTCAACCTGTTGAACAAACCGTAAGCAAAACCATCGACATTGAAATTGACGAAAACAAGGTTGATACCACGCGAATTCGATTCGGTAAGCAGAAGGTATACATCATTGAAAAGGATGGCTCAACAGCCATTGAAATTCCCGAAAAGAACGATGAGGATTTCGATGACGATGATGACGATCGCGATTACGATTTCACCTACAAGCGCAAACCACGCTTTGAAGGTCACTGGGCTGGTTTTGAGTGGGGTTTCAACGGATTCATGGATCCAAACTACTCCATCAACATGAAGGACGACCTTAAATACCTTGAGCTACGTCAGGGTCGCTCGTGGAACATTAATTTAAACATTCTTCAGTACAGCTTAGGTTTTGGAACCGATAAAGTTGGACTGGTAACTGGCCTTGGATTTGAATTCAACGATTATCATTTTCGCAACAATACGAATATAAAAGTTGAGAACGGTGTAACCATGGTTGATAGCTCCTATTTTGACCAGAGTGTAACAAAATCAAAACTATCCACCTCGCACCTCACCATTCCGTTACTTCTTGAATTTCAAATACCTACCTACCATGATAAGCACAGGATTTTCATTTCTACTGGTGTAATTGGCGGCGTAAGGTTAGGGACTCATACCAAGGTTGTTTACGACGATGGTGACGAAAAGAATAAAGTTAAGGGTGATTTTAACCTTGCTGCTTTCAGGTATGGACTTACTGCCCGTATCGGCTACCGAGGATTAAAGTTGTTCGCAAACTACTACCCAACCGCACTCTTTGAAAAAGACAAGGGACCAGAAGTGTACCCATTCTCCGTTGGTTTAATCCTTATCAGCTTCGATTAATAATCCAAATTGGCTAAAAAGCCTAGAAATTCACAAAATTTCCACAAATACCGGTCAAAATAAACTTTGACCGGTATTTTTATTTTTCTTGAGTTCGATGTAAACACAGGTACATCTGCGTTAGCATAAAACTGAGGAATAAGGTTTTTAGGCAATATCAACCTTATTTCTCTTCAAATAACTATTGTAACATAACCACAGAGACAAAACAAAACCTTACTACCTTATTAATCAGCAATTATAATTTGCTCTTACATCGAGCTCACGTTAAATAATAAATATTTTTAACCCTATTCGCATATAGATTTATGGCTGATAAACAGAGGTATAGACTAAGGTTCTATTTTTAATGAATTTTTTATTTAGTCGAACTCATGTAATTTTAAATATTATTCTGAGCCAATTTTAACGTTTTTGTATATTTGCTAATCCGTATAAATCTTCATTTAAGGAAAATGCAAAAGCTTTGTACGCTAATTCTGGTTCTACTTTTTTTATTTTCAGGAAAACTGGCAACCGGTCAGAATCCTCCCGAACTCGACAGTTTGCTAAAATCCGAGCAGGCAGCCACCAACGATTCCGTTAAATTTGCAACGTTAAGCAAAATTGCCCTGGCCTACGCCGATAGCTCCTACGAAAAAAGTCTTACATACTGGCGCAAAGCGCTCGAGCTGGCCACAAAAAAAAGGTATAGGCTAGGAATGGCCGACTGCTACCAGCAAATTGGCTACATCTTAATGCGTCAGGGCGAATTCCCTACAGCCCTTCAGGAGCTGAATAACGCTCTCACAATTTTTGAGTTCATCAAAAATAGGAAGGGAATGGGTGAGGTTTACAACGATATTGGCTTAATTTACAAATCGTGGGGTCGATACGAGCAAGCCCTACAAAACTACCTCTCATCCCTGGCCATTTACGATGAAATTGGCGATGACGAGGGCTCCTCCATCGCATCAAACAATATTGGACAGATATACTACTTCCGCGAGGAGTACGAAAAAGCCATCACATTCTTTCAGCAGTATTTGCATGTAAATAGGCGAAACAACTACGCCCGTGCTGTTGCCGGAGCAGCAAATAATATTGCCTCGGCCTACCTCGAGCTGGAGCAGTACGATAAGGCCCTCGACTACTACACCGAGTCGCTGCAAATTTACGATTCCCTCGGAATCGATCTTGGGGTTGCCATCCTGCAGGACAACATCGGCTCGCTCTACTCAAAAAAGCAGCAATACACCGATGCCCTACTGTTTCATAAAAATGCGCTGAACATTTTTCAAAGTATAAACAGCAAACCCCGAATTGGTCCGGTTTTAATGAACATAGGGCTGGTATACACCCAAACGAAAAGTTACCCTCTGGCGCTCAACTTTTTGCTTCAGAGCAAAAACATTGCTGAAGAGTTGAATCAACGAGAAAATCTCAAAGACATATATTTCAACCTAAGCGAAGTTTACGATTTTCTCGGAGAGCATAAAAAAGCCCTCGTATTCCATAAAATGTATGTTAACCTGAAGGATTCGTTAATGAACGATGAAACCGCCGAGAAGTTGGTTTCAATGGAGGCACGTTACGAAACTGAAAAAAAATCGAGAGAGCTTCAGCTTCTTCAATCCAAACTTGACCAGCAGAAAAAGGTACAGATACTCACCCTTATTATTGTTGTGCTGTTTGTTTTCCAAACACTTATTCTTATTAGGGAGAACCACCAAAAAAGGCGAGCCATTCAAAGAATAAAATGTGAAAAAGATTCTTTCAATAGATTTACGAGCTGTTTTTACGAAAACTACTTCCAAAATATCAAACGCATTCCATGCCATTTCAATAAAACAGTAATACTACCTGAGAAAGCCAAGGATTTTAGCTCAACAATACTTTACACCCACCCGAAAGATGAGTCTCTGATTGTACTAATGGTACACAGCAACTCTTTAAAAAGTGAGGACAAAAATATCGTACCAGAAGCGTTTCAACATGCATATCATGCAGTAAATTCAGCAAACAATTTTGATGCAAAAAAACTCTATTCACTTTTTAAAAATACTTACTATCAAAATATTATCGAACCCAAGAACCATTTACAACTAAACTGCATTATACTAAGCAGCAGCCAAATTACCTACTACGGCGACCAGCCTTTCTGGTATAGAAAATCAGAAAGTATAGTAAATAAAGTAGAACGTAAAACCCTCTCATCAGAACCCACATTGTTAAGCACCAATGATTTTGATGAAGTTTTCTTCACTATCTCCTCCCCTAATGCTTTGGGTCAAGGCTTTGATCAACCACTCAGTAAAACACTGGAGATTCTGAACAATGAGCCCTTTGGAAATGTGATTGAACTTATTAGAAGTAGCTACGATTTCTGGGAAACCTCGGCAGAGGAGAATTGCGAGGCTATAGTTTTTGCTCTTCGTATATAGAAAACAATCGTTTGTGGAGCTAGAATACCAATTCACAAAACTAGGATGTAATTATTTGCCATTGTTTACACGATTTTACTAAATTTACTACGTTCAATTGCTCAAAACACAATACAACATACAACCAAAAGCTGTTCGACCATGAAATTACTCCTGATTAGCAACTCAACCAACGCCGGAGAGCCCTACCTCCATCATCCAAAAGAACAAATTGCAACGTTCCTGAAGGGAATCAACAAGGTACTTTTCCTCCCATATGCTGCGGTAACCTTTTCGTTCAACGAGTACGAACGGAAGGTGCAGGAGCGTTTCAGTGAGATGGGAATAGAGGTTGACTCGCTACATCACCATAAGGATGCAAAAAAAGCAGTAAAAGAAGCTGAGGCCTTTGTTGTGGGTGGTGGAAACACGTTCCGCCTGGCAAAAATGATTCAACAGCTTGATATTATAGAAACGCTACGTTACCGCGCACTTGAAGGTGTTCCATATGTCGGTTGGAGCGCAGGAGCCAACGTTGCGTGTCCAACCATTTGTACCACAAACGATATGCCCATCGTTGAACCCGATAATTTCAGCGCATTCAACCTTGTTCGGTTTCAAATAAACCCCCATTACCTCGATGCAAACCCCGATGGGCATGCCGGAGAAACAAGAGAACAACGTATTGAAGAGTTCCTTGAAATGGATCCATACGTGTACGTTGTTGGACTTAGAGAAGGCTCAATGCTCCTCCTTGAAAAGGGCAACCTTAATTTAGTTGGCCCAAAACCAGCCCGTATATTTCGACACGGTACAATACCAAAAGAAGTAAAGCCCGGTGACGATTTAGACTTTCTTTTTGAATAACTATAACTTAACCGCAATAAAACGTTGCGGTTTTTTTGTACACGTTGTAACATTTACGTTGCAACATCGTCTTTCAATAAATAAAAAATTAAATCCGATGATTAGAACGAACATGCTTTCCAAGGTTTTTAGAACCGATGAGGTTGAAACAACGGCCTTGAATAACGTTTCATTTGAAGTTTCAACAGCTGAATTTGTTGCCATTATGGGCCCTTCGGGTTGCGGTAAGTCAACCCTTCTAAACATCATTGGATTGCTCGACAACCCCACTTCCGGCGAATTTTTCTTCAACGGAACTGAAGTGTCAAAATTCAAGGAAAAGCAACGTACAAATCTCAGAAAATCGAACATCGGTTTCGTGTTCCAAAGTTTCAACCTAATCGATGAGCTCACTGTTTATGAGAATGTTGAACTACCCTTACTTTACCAAAATATGCCCTCATCAGAGAGAAAAAAAAGGGTTGAAGTAGCGCTTGAACGTATGAAAATCTCGCACCGAAAGAAGCACTTCCCACAACAGCTCTCAGGTGGTCAGCAGCAAAGGGTTGCCATTGCACGTGCCGTGGTTGGTAACCCAAAACTCATACTAGCCGATGAGCCAACCGGCAACCTCGATTCTGCTAACGGAGAAGAGGTTATGGGGCTCCTTTCGGAGCTAAATCGTGATGGAACCACCATTGTTATGGTAACACACTCACCAAGCGATGCTGAAAAAGCACACCGAATTATTCAACTTTTCGATGGTCACATTGTAACAGAAAACATCAAGAAACTCCTCTAATCATTAATCCAATGTTCACTAATTTTTTGGTGAGCGCATACCGCAATTTAATGCGCAACAGAACTTTTACTATTGTAAATATTCTAGGCCTCTCAATTGGTATTCTATCGTCTATTCTGGTTCTTCTTTACGTAACCGATGAGCTCGCATTTGACAAACACCACTCCAAACACCATAGAATTTACCGCATTATTTCAAATTTTCACATCAATGGTAAGCAGGACTTATTTGCCGTCTCTGCACATTCCCTTGCTCCTACCCTGAAACAAGAATTCACTGATGTGGAGGAGTTTGTTCGCTTTATCCCAACCGATAACTTCTTCTTCCGATACAATGGGGCTGATTTTAACGAGGAAGAATTCTTTTTTGCCGATTCATCAATGTTTAAAATATTTGATCATGAGTTCCTGCTTGGAAATCCTGAGGATGCGTTAAACAATCCTTACTCCATAGTAATTACTGAGACTCTTGCAAAAAGAATTTTTGGGAACACCAATCCCATCGGGCAGGTTCTTCAGGGAATGCAAAACGAACCATTTACAATAACCGCCGTAATTAAGGATGTTCCTCGCAGATCCCACTTCCGTTTTAGTGCCCTTGTTTCAACGGCCACCATAAGAGAGCAGATTGGAATAGAACGGTTTAACGACAACACCTCCGCATCCTTTTGGAACGTTAATACCTACTCATACATTCTTCTTCGTAAGGGTGGTTCAACCGAATCAATTCTTTCTAACTTCGAACCCTTTAACGAGAAGTACATTGTCCCAGTAGGAAAGGCAATAAATGGTGAGTTTACTCCAATTTTTCAGCCATTAAAAGAAACCCACTTCACAAAAATTGAAGGTTTACAAGGCGATTTCCCGGTTGGTAATCATTCTTACCTTTTCATTTTTTCTTTCGTAGCACTTTTTATCCTAATTATTGCCTGTATAAACTACATGAACATGGCAACTGCCAGGTCGACAAAAAGAGCCCGGGAGGTTGGTATTCGTAAGGTAATTGGTGCCACCCAAGGACAAATCGTGCGACAGTTTATCAGCGAATCTTTCCTACTCTCAATTATTGCTGCACTAATAGCCCTGGCATCATCAGCACTTATCATGCCATGGTTCAACCACCTGGCAGACAAACAGATACTTGTTTGCGAGCTATTTAAACCATCGTACCTTTTAGGAATAATATTCATCACCCTTTTTGTAGGCTTAGTGGCAGGTAGCTACCCTGCATTTTACCTTTCATCGTTTTCTCCGGTTGTTGTTCTAAAAGGGATTATGAATAAAGCAAAAGGGAAAGTTGGGTTACGTAAATTGCTCGTGGTTTTTCAGTTTACAATATCAATTTTAATGATTATTGCAACCCTTGTGGTTAGCCAACAACAAAGCTACATTCGGAATAAAGATATGGGGTTTGACAAAGAGAACCTATTAATAGTATCTGATTTGGATACCATTATTGGAAAAAGGGTTAACTCCTTTAAACAAGAGTTGCTTCGCAACCCGAATATTCTTGGAGTAGCAGGATCACAACAAGTACTGGGAATTAGCAATAGTAAGATTGTTTCAAGAATTGAACAGGATGGAGAAATGAAAGAGGTTGCCCTCAACCTCATTGGGTGCGATTTCGATTACCTGAAATTGTTGGGTGTTAAGATAGATCAGGGACGACACTTTGACCCAACAATGAACACCGACTCTACCCAAGCATTCATAATTAATGAAACGTTCGCAAAGTTTTACGGATGGAGCGATGAGCCCATGGGAAAAAGGATACAGTTTGGCCTCCGGCTCGATGGAACCGTTCGAAACGATGGACGGGTTATTGGCGTAGCCAGGGATTTTCACTTCACTTCAATCCACAACCCCATTGAACCTTTCATGTTTATTATTTCACCCCGAGAGCCCAACGTTCTTACAATAAAAATTAAACCAGGAACTGTTAACGAAACCCTCGATTTTGTTAAGAAAAAGTTTGATGAATTTAAGGCAACACGCGACTTAAACTACTACTTCTTAGAACAGGAACTTGAAGATTTATACCGAGCAGAGCAAAAACTAGGATGGCTATTTCGAGTATTCTCGGTAGTTACAATTTTCATTTCATGCTTGGGTTTACTTGGCTTAAGTTCATTTATTACAGAACAACGAACTAAAGAAATAGGCATACGAAAAGTTTTAGGTGGAACCAGCGTAAACATTATAATACTCCTCACAAAACAATTCCTTTCGTTAGTTCTTGCTGCAAACATTTTTGCCTGGCCCCTTGCATATTTTGCAATGCAAAGATGGTTGCAAGGCTTTTCCTACCGAATCGCATTTGCCCAATCGCCTTTTAGCTGGCAAACATTACTCCCTATGCTTTTCTCAGGAATTTTAGCCCTGCTCATTGCGTTTATTACTGTTGGGTTGCTTTCATGGAGGGCAGCAGAAGCAAATCCGGCTGGCTCACTAAAATACGAATAATAACCTTCGCTCGTAATAAAACCTAAATGTTTCATTAAAACTCAAGTGAAACATTTAGGTTTAATTTTGTAAAAAGAGGAGTACAATTTATACTTTGTTTCATTATTATTTTCATTTTTCTATTTTTGTAAATTATATAGCTCATTTTTCAAGCAGAAATTACGTAAAAAAATTAAAAAGATATGGCAAAGAACAACGAACCCGAAACCACCTCGAACAACATAAACCTCATTGGTTTTGGGACAGAAATACACGGTGATGTTATTTGTAATGGTGATCTTCGAATTGACGGAACCCTTGTGGGTAATATTTCTGCCAAAGGGAAAATTGTTATTGGGGAAACCGGTAAGATAAAAGGTGAGATAACATGTAAAAACACGGACATATCGGGATTTGTTGACGGGAAAATAGTTGTTGCGGAACTGCTCTCACTAAAAACCACCGCAAAGGTTGTTGGCGATATGGTTACAAGCAGGCTCGCCATTGAACCTGGAAGTAAGTTTACAGGATACTGCGATATGTCTTCCGAAGCTGAAAAGAAAAACCCAACTTCACCAGTAACCGCGAACAATAAATAAGGGATAGTTTTCCTATGAGAACTAACGCGAAATGGATGAAGCTCATGTAATCAGGCGTTTTATAAAACGTTCGATTGTAATTTTTTTATTCTGGGGACTCATATGTGCCGCCACATTCATATGGTTTGTTCCGGAACATTACTTCCATTTTGTTCCTGTTATTTTTTTATATTTCTACCTGATTAACCTGTTCGTGTTTCGGTTTCTGGTGAAGTCAAACAACCTTTCAATCCATAAGTTTTCCAGAAGGTTTGTTTCACTTACATTCGCCAAGTTTTTTGGCTCCTTTCTGTTCGTTGTTATATTTCTTTTACTGAACCCCAACAAGCTCATCCCCTTTCTGGTGATATTTATCATTCTGTACTTTTCCTCTCTAATTCAGGAAGTTTACGATTTTTTAAACTTTCTAAAGAAAAGAAGTGTAAAATAGCTACCATTAATAAAAAAAACTGAGTATTTTTGGTTTTGTCATAATTCTAACAAAGAATGAGGCGGTTTTTCCTTTCCTTTTTTCTACTGTTTGCATTAAGGCTTACCCTTGATGTGAGTTTTTGTTATGCAATGCCATCAGAATCTGACAAAGAGGCTCATCAACAAGACTCAATATCCAACCACAAAAAAAGTTTTAACCCTGGCGATTTTGTTTTCGACCATATTGGCGATGCGCACGATTGGCACATACTAACCATCGGAGAACACCACATCACAATACCCCTTCCGGTAATTCTTTTCAGCCGGCATCAAAAAAGGCTTCACGTTTTCTGGTCCAGTAAATTTCACCACGGACATTCCGACTACGAAAATTTTCGGCTGGTTCAGGAGGGCGCCTTAAAGGGGAAAATTGTTGAACTCAACCCAAGCGGGGAGCCGCTTGAAAAGTTACCCCTCGACTTCTCCATAAAGAAAAATGTTGCCGCCATCTTTTTTTCAATGTTACTGCTGTGCTTCATATTCATATCAGTAGCCCGTTCGTATAAGAAAAGGCCAAAATCGGCACCAAAAGGTTTGCAGAACCTGATGGAAATGCTCATACTGTTTGTTCGTGACGATATAGTTATTCCCTCACTTGGGCAAAAACACTATGCCAAGTATATGCCCTTCCTGCTAACTATCTTTTTCTTTATCTGGATAAACAATTTACTCGGGCTAATTCCAATTTTCCCTGCAGGGGCAAATGTTACGGGAAACATTGCCGTTACCATGGTTCTGGCCATTTTTTCATTCTTTACTATAAACCTAAACGCAAACAAACAGTACTGGAAACACATTTTTAACCCACCTGGCATCCCAATGTTCCTGAAGCTACCAGTTCCATTGATGCCGTTTGTTGAATTGTTGGGAATTTTCATAAAGCCATTCGTTTTAATGGTTCGGTTGTTTGCAAACATTCTAGCTGGGCATATAGTAGCAATGGTTCTGTTTAGCTTAATATTTATTTTTGGTAGCATAAACGTTTACTTTGGTTACGGAATTTCACTTGTAAGTATACTTCTCACTGTATTCATGTCTGTTTTAGAGCTGCTGGTTGCATTAATTCAGGCGTACGTATTTACGCTATTAACCGCACTATTTATTGGAATGGCTACAGAGGAACATCATTAAAATCAATAACCTAAACTTTAAAAAGTATGACAACATTACTCGTTTTTCTCCAGGTTGCAGGCGTTGCGTTTGCAAAAATGGGTGCAGCATTTGGCGCCTCTATCGTTGTAGTTGGAGCTTCGTTTGGGATAGGTAAAATTGGCTCATCGGCACTTGAAGCCATTGCCCGCCAACCTGAAGCTGCTGGCGATATTCGTTCTAGCATGGTAGTTTCTGCTGCTCTGATTGAAGGCGTTGCTTTCTTCGCCATCATTATTTGTGCGTTAGTACTGTTTTTATAATACTAAAATTAAGTTGTCATGGGCTTAATAACCCCCGATTACGGACTAATCTTTTGGATGTTAGTATCCTTTAGCATTCTTGTTTTCATCCTGAAAAAGTATGCCTGGAAACCCATCCTGAACGGGATTAGAAACCGAGAGGAACAAATATCAAAATCGTTACACGAAGCTGATTTGGCCCGTGAAGAAATTGGCAAATTGCATAGCCAAATTGACGAACTCTCTCAGAAAGCCAAAGCAGAGCGCGATGCAATTATGCAAGAAGCCCTTCTACTGAAAGAAAAAATGATTGAAGAAGCTAGCTTAAAGGCAAAGGAAGAAGCCCAGAAACTTTTGGCTGAAGCCCGTGAAACAATTAGAAGGGAAAAAGAAAAAGCACAACTTGAGCTACGAAGCTACACCTCGAAAATTGCAATTCAAATTGCAGAAAGCATTCTTAGAAGTGAACTTGACAACAAGGCAAAGCACGAGCAACAAATCCAAGCGCTTTTAAACGAAATCTCTTCAAAAAACTAGGATGGATCAGGGACGAGTATCGGTAAGCTATGCAAAAGCTCTGTTCGATTGGGCCAGCAAAACGGCTCGTATCGATGAGGTTTATCAACAAACAGGGACGCTGATTAACCTCATTGAAGACAATGCTGATTTTTACATGTTACTTCACTCTCCCATGATTTCGTTCACAAAAAAGAGCGAATCAATTTCCAAAGTTCTTGGCAGCTGCTGTCCTGTGCTTACAAAACTTGTACTGTTAATGGTAAAAAACGGGAAGGAGAACCTGATTCGAAACACCCTGCTATCCTTTAACCTGCTTTACCGAAAAAAGAACCAAATTACACAAACTTCGGTTGAAAGTGCGATGCCTTTAAGCCAAGAAACAAAGCAACAGTTTATTCGCTTTTTTGAGGAGAAGTTTGGAGGAAGCATCGAATTTAAACATTCTGTAAACCCCAGTTTAATTGGTGGGTTTTTAATTACAATCGACGATAAGTTGGTTGACAAAAGTGTGAAAGGCGAAATTGAGACCATTCACCGTAAACTTGTTAGTATTGAGAAATAGAAACCACTAGCATGGCAAACATTAAAGCATCAGAAGTATCCGAAGTTCTAAGGAAGGAACTTGAGGGTCTCGACCTTAACAAAGGTTTTGAAGAAGTAGGAACTGTTCTTCAGGTTGGTGACGGGATTGCTCGTATTTACGGGCTTTCCGGTGTGCGCTCCAACGAAATTATTGAATTCGAATCGGGCGTAATGGGTATTGTACTAAACCTTGAAGAGGATAATGTTGGAGCAGTGCTTCTTGGCTCTTCCGAGCTTGTAAAAGAAGGTTTTCGGGCCAAACGAACCGGAAGAATTGCATCAATCCGCGTTGGAGAGGGGCTTCTTGGCAGGGTTGTGAATACACTGGGTGAACCAATTGATGGGAAGGGGCCAATAACAGGCGAAACTTACGAAATGCCCTTGGAAAGGAAGGCTCCTGGTGTTATTTTTCGACAACCGGTTACCGAACCCATTCAAACTGGAATTAAAGCGATTGATGCCATGATTCCCATTGGCAGGGGCCAACGTGAGCTCATCATCGGAGACCGACAAACAGGTAAAACAGCCATAGCAATTGATACAATCATTAACCAGCGAAGCTTCTACGAAAAAGGAAAACCTGTTTACTGTATTTACGTTGCCATCGGTCAAAAAGGCTCCACTGTGGCTGGAATCGCGAAAACTTTAGCCGAACACGGTGCTTTAAACTACACCATTATTATTTCAGCATCGGCATCCGATCCGGCAGCACAGCAATTCTATGCTCCCTTTGCAGGTGCAGCCATTGGTGAATTTTTCCGTGATACCGGAAGATCGGCTCTTATCATTTACGATGATCTTTCGAAGCAAGCCGTATCGTACCGCGAAGTTTCGCTTCTACTCCGCAGGCCTCCAGGTCGCGAGGCATACCCCGGCGATATATTCTACCTTCACAGCAGGCTACTAGAGCGTGCGGCAAAAATCATTAATTCCGACGAGATTGCCAGGCAAATGAATGATCTTCCCGAATCGATTAGACACCTGGTTAAAGGGGGAGGTTCGCTCACTGCTCTTCCAATAATTGAAACTCAGGCGGGTGATGTTTCTGCGTACATACCAACCAACGTAATCTCCATTACCGACGGTCAAATTTTCCTTGAATCGAACCTTTTCCACAGTGGTGTTAGGCCTGCCATTAACGTTGGTATTTCTGTTTCGCGCGTTGGTGGAAAAGCACAAATTAAATCGATGAAAAAGGTTGCTGGTTCCCTGAAGCTCGACCAGGCTCAGTACCGAGAGCTGGAAGCTTTCGCAAAATTTGGTTCCGATTTGGATGCTGCAACTATAGCTGTTCTTGACAAGGGGGCAAAAAACGTTGAAATTCTCAAACAGAAACAGTACTCACCCTTGCCGATTGAAGAGCAGGTTGCAATAATTTTTTGCGGAACAAACGGATTGTTAAAATCGATTCCGGTTGAACAAGTTAAAATATTTGAGGCTGATTTTATTGAGAACATAAAATTTAACCACAGTAAAATTCTAACTGAAATTGCACAAGGAGAATTTAACGACTCCATCGCAGAGGTTCTGGCTCAAGTTGCCAAGGAAGTTGCCCAAAAATACAGTAAATAAACTATGGCAAACCTTAAAGAGATAAGAACTCGTATACAATCGGTTCAGTCGACCCGAAAGATCACTAGTGCCATGAAGATGGTTTCGGCTGCAAAATTTCATAAAGCGCAGGAAACCATAATTCGTTTCGACCCTTACTCAAAAAAGGTTTTTGAAGTTTTAGCGCAAGCATTTTCAGGAACAACAAACGAGAGTGAAACAAAGAAATGGTTTCATCAAGACAACGAACAGAAAAAGGTAGCTATCCTAGTTTTAACTTCTAACTCAAGCATGTGCGGAGGTTTTAACCAAAACCTGATAAAGAAGGTGGAGGAAGAGGTTTCTTCGGAGCGTTGGAGCAATAAAATTATTGACTACTACTGTATTGGAAAAAAAGGCGGTGACTACTTCATAAAAAAAGGGCGACATGTAAAATCGGTTGATGCAGAAACCATTGATAAACCCAATTTCCAATCCTCCTCACAATACGCCGAGATGCTGATGGAGCAATTCCTTGCCAATGTGTATGACAGTGTATTCGTAGCTTACAGCCAGTTCAAGAATCCTGCTGTGCAGGTACCTGTTATTGAGCGATATCTCCCCATTCAGTTTCCAAAGAGTATTAAGGTTGATCCGAGTCGCGCCACAATCTTCGAACCCGATAGGCTTCACATTGTTAAAACAATAATTCCTAAAGCGTTGAAGATAAAACTGCATGGTATTATCCTTGAAGTATCAGCAGGAGAACATGGTGCCCGCATGACGGCCATGCATCAGGCTACCGATAATGCCTCTGAGTTAATCCGTGATCTCACCCTACAGTACAACAAAGCACGACAAGCAGCAATTACAAAGGAGATTCTTGAAATTGTATCGGGAGCAGAGGCGCTTAACGGTTAACCCCTATTCGGATATACTTACCGGGCGATTCAATAATTTCTTTGATGGTTTGTTAATCTCTGCAATATCTTCAGACACGTTTATAATGCAGTCGCCTAATCTTTCAACCTCTGTGAAAAGGTCGCTATATATTACACCTGCCTGATAGTTGTACTTTTTACCTTCAACGTTTTTAATGTGCTCCTCTTTCAACTTGTTTCGAAACTGGTTTATCTTTTCCTCCGACTCATAGGCAGGGCCTAGGTTTATGCTCGTATAGCCAATCTCCAGGTTATCAATCATGACTGTTATTGCTTCTTCGGCTAAATCGAACATGTGGTTTAGGTTGTCTCTGGTTTCCTGGTTAAACCAAATATTGGCGACCCTTTTCCGACGAAGAGTCTTTGCCAGGTTGTAGTTACAATCGGAAATACTTTCTATTTCACTGATAATTTTAAACATGGCTTGTAACCTTCTTGAACTTTCATCGCTTAGGTCGTGAGCCGATACTTTATTTAAATATGTTGCAATTTCAACCTCAACTCTATCACTAATGGTTTCGTACTTATCGATTCGTTCGTATAGCTTAAAGAAATTCTTCTCGTTGGTTTCACGGAACAGTTCGCGAACAAAACCAAACATCTTGTCAGTACGTTTTGCGTAGTTTATTATCTCTTTTTTTGCTTGCAGCAAAGAAAGTTCTGCGGTTGAAAGCAGCCCGATTTCAATATGTTTAAGCCTAAACTCCTCCTCTTCTGTTTCTTTTATTGGAACCAGCTTCGAAACCAGTTTAACAATTACAGGTGTAAACCACACTAACAATAATGTGTTGATTACATTGAATGTGCTGTGAAAAATTGACAACGCTATGGGTACTCCTGCAGGGGTAACGAACGGGGAGTCCCCTCCCATATCAACCACAAAACGGCCAATCATTCCAATAAAACTTCGGAAAACAAAAAGCATCCAAACAACTCCAAACATATTGAAAATTAAGTGGGCACGGGCGGCTCGTTTTGCCGAAACATTTGCTACAGCAGCCGCTATATTTGCAGTTATGGTTGTTCCTATATTTTCTCCTAACACCATTGCAGCCGCAAGTTCGAAGCTAATCCAGCCATTGTTGCACATTACCAGGGTAAGCGCCATGGTAGCACTGGATGACTGAATAACAACTGTGAGCAAAGTACCTATCGCTACAAAAATAACGATGGAAAGGAACCCGTGACTAGTATAGTTAGCGAGAAAAGAGAGAATTTCGGGTTGATCGCTAATATTGGGAACGGAATTCTTCAAAAAATCTAACCCCAAAAAGAGTAGGGCAAACCCAACAGCAAGTTCTCCCCACGATTTTCGAGATCCCTTTTTGCTAAAAACCAAAGGGAAACCAATGCCAATTAGGGGTAATGATAGTGCGCTAATTGAAAACTTAAAACCAAGGAGCGATATTAGCCAGGCAGTAAATGTGGTGCCAATATTTGCTCCCATAATTACACCAACCGATTGAACTAACGAAAGTAAACCCGCATTCACAAAGCTAACCACCATAACAGTTGTTGCGGAGCTTGATTGGATAATCATTGTAACTAGCAACCCCGTTAAAATCCCTTTCACTCGGTTCGAGGTCATTGCTGCCAGGATATTCCGCATTTTGTCGCCAGCAACCTTTTGTAACGATTCGCTCAGCATTTTCATGCCAAACAGGAATAAACCCAGCGAACCTACCAGGGTTAAGAAATCCATTAATCCGTAGTTCATGGCTAATTTAATTTGTGGTACGCAAAAGTAACAAAATGAATTAATGAAATAAAACCAAAAAGTTGATTTTACTCATTTTATGCTTTAGAAAAGTTATTTACTAAACCTTGTAACAATGTAACAATAAACAACTACCTTTGCAGCCCGAAAAAGGACAAGAATATAACTTGTGTCTCAAACTGAATTTCAGCACATAACGCCATATGCCAAACATTAGAAACATTGCCATAATTGCCCACGTTGACCATGGGAAAACAACGTTGGTTGATAAAATGATTATTCAGGGAAAACTACTGAAAGAACACGAGCTTCCGGGTGAACTAATACTCGACAGCAATGAACTTGAGAGAGAAAGAGGAATCACGATTCTAGCAAAAAACGTTTCGGTTACCTACAAGGGAACCAAAATTAATATAATTGACACACCCGGTCACTCCGATTTTGGGGGTGAGGTTGAGCGCGTGCTCAACATGGCTGACGGTGTTCTGCTGTTGGTTGACGCCTTTGAAGGAACCATGCCCCAAACCCGCTTTGTACTTCAAAAAGCGCTTGCCTTGGGCTTAAAGCCAATTGTAGTAATTAACAAAGTCGACAAGCCCAATTGCCGTCCGGAGGAAGTGCAGGAGCAAGTATTCGAGCTAATGTTCAACCTAAACGCTACCGAAGACCAGCTTAACTTCCCAACAATATATGGAAGCGCAAAACAGGGTTGGATGTCGGACAATTGGAGAACACCCTCAAACGATATTACACCATTACTCGATTCGATACTGGAAAATATTCCCGAGCCAAAAGTTGAAAAAGGGACGCCTCAGCTTCTTATTACATCGCTCGACTACTCATCGTACGTGGGACGAATTGCCATTGGTAAGCTGCACAGGGGTTCGTTGGCGCAGGGGCAAATGGTTTCGCTGGTTAAACGCTCTGGCCAAGTAATAAGAACAAAAATTAAGGAACTCCTTCTTTTTGAAGGACTGGGAAAGATAAAGGTTGAAAAGGTAAGTGCAGGAGACATTTGTGCTCTGGTTGGTATTGAAGGTTTCGACATAGGCGATACTGTGGCAGACATCGAGGAGCCCGAAGCATTGCCCACCATTGAGGTTGACGAACCTACCATGAGCATGCTCTTCACCATAAACGATTCACCCTTTTTTGGGAAGGAAGGGAAATTTGTTACCTCAAGACACATAAAGGACCGGCTCGACAAAGAACTTGAAAAGAACCTGGCCTTACGGGTCAAAGAAACCGACAAAGCCGATTCGTTTACCGTTTACGGAAGAGGTGTTTTACACCTTTCAATTCTTATTGAAACCATGCGCAGGGAAGGTTACGAGCTTCAGGTTGGCCAGCCAAAGGTTATCATTAAAATGGTGGGGGGAGAAAAGTGTGAGCCCATTGAAATCCTGAATATCGATTTACCCGATGAGTTTTCAGGCAAGGCCATTGAGGTTGTAAACCGACGCAAAGGCAGCTTGCTGATAATGGAACGAAAAGCTGATAGGATTCACCTTGAATTCGAAATTCCGGCTCGAGGAATAATTGGTTTACGAAACATACTCCTTACTGCAACCGCTGGCGAAGCCGTAATTTCCCATAGGTTTAAAGGCTTTGAGCCCTACCGTGGCGAGATTGAATCGAGAATAAATGGCTCGCTCATAGCCCTCGAAAGCGGAACTGCCTACGCTTACGCAATAAACAAGCTACAGGATCGGGGTAAATTTTTTATCGAGAACCACGAGGAGGTTTACGCCGGACAAGTGGTTGGTGAAAACAACCGGGCTGGCGATTTAGGAATTAACGTAACCAAGTCGAAGAAGCTAACCAACGTACGGGCATCAGGCTCCGACGAAAAAATATTTCTGGCTCCGCCAATTAAGTTTAGCCTCGAGGAAGCTCTTGAGTACATACAGGAGGATGAATACGTTGAAGTAACCCCGGTGGCTATTCGTTTACGTAAAATTTATCTCGACGAGAACGAACGAAAGAGAAGAGCAAAAAACTAGTACGCTCTAATTCTCAAACCTCCATCTTCTGTGCGACCAAAGCCAGTTTTCGGGTTGTTTCCTAATAATTTGCTCTAGCGTTTTTGCATAGCGTCGGGTTATTTCTCCATCTGGTAGCTCTTGGGGATTATCGGCTAAAACCGAAAGTTCAACCTCGTAAAATCCCCTTTTCTTCCTTTGAACATCGATGTAAACAACCGGAAGGTTGTACAATCGGGCATACTTCTCGGGGCCGTGAAGGAAGAGAGTTTCTATTCCTAAAAAGTTAACTTTATACGCTAAATGCCTACGCGAGCGTAAGGTTCGCTGGTCGGCGGCCATTAGGAAAGCGCTAAGCTTACTACTATAGCTCTCAAAGGTTTTTGATGTTTCGCTTATTGAAGCTAAGGTGGTTCCAAATTTGGACCGATTACTTCTTACAAACCTATCGATAAACTTATTGTCAATCCTCTTGTAGAGTGCAACCACATTAAAATTAGTTTGCAAACTTGCTGACAGGCTGCCCCACTCCCAGTTGCAGTAGTGTGCAGTTACACCTATAACGCTTCGGTTCGATAAGTAGAACTGATTTAAAACCTCGGGGTTAACGACTCTATGGCGACGAATTACCTGCTTGGGAGTCATTGTAAACGACTTGATGCTCTCCAGAAAAATATCGGCCAAGTTTTTATACGACAGCCGAACTAGCTTCTTGTGTTGGTTTTCGTTCAATTCAGGAAAAACTCTTCTTAGGTTCGAATCTATTACCTTACGCCGATATCCAAACACGTTCCGAAGAAGGAATCCTAAAAAATTTGAAATTGCATAAAGGAACGGGAAGGGTAACAATCCAACCAACACAACCAGTAGGAAGAAAAGGAAAGAAAGCAGATAGCTAAGCATTTTATCAATTTTAGGACACGAAATTAGCTATTTATCGTTCAATTCATCATGAAACTTAGAATAAAAACCATAACTTTCAATTTGGTTCGTTTTAATCTTTTGAAGCATACTTTATACAAACCTATTTGGAAATAGTAAATGAAGCAGTGGAAAACAGAAAATGGCACTCAAATTATTAAGTTACTCAGCGGTAGAATAAATGTTTACCTAGTAAAATGCAGCGGGTTTAACATTCTGGTGGATACCGGAATGTGCTACGCGTACCGGTCACTAAAGAAAGCCATACTTAAATCACTTCCTCTAAGTGAAACAGTAAGTTACCTTGTGCTTACCCATACACATTTCGATCATTGCCGGAATGCACACAGAATTAAACGAGACTACCAATGCCGCATAGTTGCTGGTGAAAACGAATCGAATTGTACCGAAGCTGGATTCACCCCTATTCCTGAGGGAACGAATTGGTTTACAAAAAGAATTTCCAACCTTGGGAAAAGGTTGGGTCGATCTTTCCTGGGTTACTATCCCTTCACGGTTGATGTAGTAATTCAAAACCAGCTAAAAATTGAAAACCAATCTTCCAAAATTGAAATGATCTCCACCCCGGGTCACTCAACCGGTTCTATCAGCGTTTTGGTTGACAATGAAATAGCTCTGGTGGGCGATGCAATGTTCGGAACCTTTAAAAACTCCATTTTCCCCCCATTTGCCGATGACGTAACTGAAATGAAGCGAAGCTGGAAAAAACTTCTGGATACTGGTTGCAATATTTTCTTTCCCGGTCATGGAAAGGAGATTTGCAAAAAACTGGTTGAGAAGGAAATAGAAAAACATCAAGCTTTAACTAGCAAAATTAATTAACTGGTAACCAAAACATATCCTCGATTTAACCCAAACTTCGAGTTGAGTTAACCTACCACCAATACTTTTGCCAAAACTGCTATGACTGGCAAAGAGAACTTTCTATTCCTATACTTAAAAACAGGTGGAGGGCATCTGGCACCAGCTTAGCTCAGAAAATATTTTAAACTTCGTTTAATTTACGGCTACATTCCACATTTTTATTAAATTGCATGCTTGATAGCCATTCTTTCAAACATTCAATTATGAGAACACGTTGCATTGAATTAGCTGCATTCCTTTTCTTTTTCACCTGCCTGTTTTTTTCAACACTAGCTTACTCTCAGGATACCGATAGCCTAAAACTAAAATTGGAGGAAACCACCGATTTAGATGAAAAGTACAACATCTATCTTCAAATTGCATATAACTACTGGTATACAAACACTGATTCTTCAAAGTACTATTTGAATAAGGCAATACAGTATGCAACAACTAGTGAGAGAGAAGTAAAAGTTATGATGGACGTTGGTCTCCTATTTAACGAAATACAGCTATACGATAGTGCGTTAGCTACCTTTACTCATATTTTTAACCGCTACGAGAAAGAGCTTACCCTAAAAAACAAAGCCAAACTTTTTGGAAACATAGGTAATAGTTATAGCTATAAGGGTTACTTAACTAAAGCAACCGAACAATACCAAAAAGCAGCAACAATATTTGAAGAGATCAACGACTCGGTTGATATGGCAACCGTTTACGGAACATTAGGTAACATTTACTTTGAAAACAATAACTATAAAGAAGCCATCCGCCATTACATCCAATCTAAAAACCTTTTTAAAGAGTTACAGTATTTTGGTGGCTACGGCCTCAACCTAATGAACATTGGAACAAGCTACAAGAACCAGAATAAATCCGATACTGCGCTATTCTTCTACCAGCAAGCTTTACATATCTTCGACTCACTTGGTAACATGCCATTCCAAAAGGCACAATGTATGGCAAACCTAGGCAACCTTTTTGCCAGCATGGAGAAACTTCAGAAAGCCGAAAAATACCTTATTGAAGCAGAATCTGTATTCTTAAAACACAACACCCTCTATTCAGTAGCTCAAATAAATCAGGATTTGGCATACATCTACCTCAAGATGAACTTGCCGAACCTTGCCAAAGAAAAAATTGACAAAAGCAGCAAGTTGATTGAAGAGAATGGGTACAACATTTTACTGCTTGGAACAAAACGGTTGCTTTGGGAATACTATGACACGCAAAATAATTGCGATTCTGCTTTATTCTGGTTTACCAATTACATTTCCTTTAAAGATAGCATAGATTCATTCGAGAAGGAAAAAAACCTAGATATACTCCTAGCCCAGTTTGACTCAGAAAGAAAGGAGAAGCAAATAGTACTACTAAAGCAGAAGCAGGAAATCAGCCAGCTTAAGATTCGACGAAGAACCCTAATTTTTTTCATTACAATTATTGGGTTTGCCGTTTCTATTGCATTCATTATTTCACTATACATAACCAACAAGAAGCGTCGCAAAGCAAATAAATTGCTGACTTTTCAAAATGGAGAAATTATTCAGCAGAAGGAAGAAATCGTTTCTCAGCGTGATGAGATTGAGAGCCAGCGCGATTTACTACAGAACCAAAACGATTTGCTGGAACAATTCCGCACCCATACAACCGAAAGCTTACGCTACGCTCAAAGCATCCAGGCAGCAATTCTTCCTTCGGAAAAAGTTCTCCAGCAAATTTCCCCCGATTATTTTGTGTTAATGAAACCTTGCGAGATTGTTAGTGGAGACTTTTTCTGGGCTACCTCATTCGATAATTACCATATTTTCTGCGTTGCCGATTGCACTGGTCATGGTGTTCCCGGTGCTTTCATGAGCATTCTGGGTATAACTGCCCTAAACGATATTGTAGCCCGCCACAGGGTGACAAAACCTTCAGAAATTCTGGGGTTTCTTCGTGAGAGTGTTATCGATGCGCTTAAGCAGAACGACCCTGAACAACTCCACAAGGATGGGATGGACATTGCACTATGTTCCTATAATGAGAAAACCAAGGAGCTTCAGTTTGCCGGAGCAGGAATTCCGTTGCTAATTGCTTCAAGCACTAAACTGGAAACCGATATGCTAAGCAACCCAATAGCTACTAACGAATTCGGCCAAAGCCTATACGAGGTTAAAGGGAATATTATGCCCGTTGGCAGCTCGCCACGCATGAAACCATTCACAAACATTACAATCCCATTAAAAAGTAACAGTGCATACTTGTACCTTGTTACCGATGGATTTCAAGATCAAATGGGTGGGAAGCACAATAAAAAATTCGGCGTGAAAACTTTACGCGACCATCTTCTCACAAACGCTAATCATTCTCCAAAAGTTCAACACGATTCATTAAACACCGTGTTTGAAGACTGGAAAAAGGGTAAAAATCAGATTGATGATGTAACCATTCTGGGAATAAAACTTTAAAAAGTGAGGAATATCACTATGCTAAGACTACCACGCTCCCAACTTTGATTTGTATATTTGATGTTTTCGATTCCATACAACAAAGAATGTATAAAATTAGTAAATACTTACTGGCTATTTTTGTTTGTGTTTCTTTTGTTAATTGTGTTTTTAGCGAAAACACAAAAGTTGACAGTATAAAAATTCTTTTTGAAAAGGCTGCTCACGACACCACAAAAATTGGTTACCTTCTTGAACTTGGCGATATATTTGAAACTTCAAACCCCAACGAGGCAATCTCATACTACCAAGAAGGGTTAGCTCTTGCTCAGAAACTCGACCTGCCAAACATCGAAAAAACAGAACACATTATTACGTGCAACAGGTTAATTGGGCTGGTTTACTATAACCTCAACACCTACGATAAGGCCATGGAGTACTTCATGGAGTCACTAAAACTCAGTGAAAGCATCGGTTATAAACCGGGAATCATCGCATCGTTTAATAATATTGGGATGATTCACGAATCGCTAGGGAACTTCACACAATCAGTTGATTACTACAACAAATCCATTGACCTTTCAAAAGAAATTGGCGATAACTTTGGTGTTGCCCGCGGATACAACAATATTGGCATTAGCTACGCAAACCAAGGAAAAGTACATTTAGCAATTGCAAACTACGCCCGGGCGGCCGATGCCTTTGAAAAAAGTGGGAACAAGTATTACAAGGCCGTAACACACAACAATATTGGAACCTACTATTTAGGCATTGCCTACGAAAAAGAGAATCCCGATTCGAATGAGTACTACTATAATCAGGCAAAAATAAACTTCGAAAAGGCTCTTGTTGTTTTTAGAGAAATGGAAGAACTCTACGATATGGCAACCTGCCTGGTGAACCTGTCGCAAGCATACTACCAGCTTCATATACTCGCTCATGGTTTCGAGCCAACCCTTTCCGTAAGCCTTCAAAAAGCCATCGATTATGCAGAAGAATCGCTTAAAACCGCACAGCGCATAAAATCGTTTGGAACCATTTTCTTTGCTGCGTTCACGCTAAGAGATATCAACCGAATTCTAGGAAACTATAAAACGTCCCTTGAGTATGCCGATTTAATTGTTTCCAACAACGACAGCCTCTTTCTTCAAGAGAAAGACAGAACCATTGCCGAAATTGAGGCGCAGTACCAAACCGAGAAGAAGGAGCAGCTAATTGAACGACAGAATTTAGAAGCCAAACGACAGGCAACTTTTCGCAACGCATTAATAATTAGCTTAGCGCTAACCCTTCTCTTTGCTCTTTCAATATTCATTGGTTACCGGAATAAACGAAAAGCGAATACCACTATTAAGGAGCAGTACGAAATTTTAGGGCAAGCTAATGCTGAGATTCTGGCTCAGCGAGATGAGTTGGAAGCCCAGCGCGACATGCTAATGAACCAGAACCAACGGTTAGAAGAAGCTCATACCCATATTACTGACAGTTTACATTACGCCCAAAGCATTCAGGCAGCCATTCTGCCATCCGAAAAAATAGTTGAAAGCATTTCGCCTAACTATTTCATCATTATGAAACCCTTCCAGGTCGTGAGCGGTGATTTTTTCTGGGCAGTCACAATTAACGAATACAAAATATTTGGCATCGCTGATTGCACCGGCCATGGAGTTCCTGGTGCGTTCATGAGTATTCTTGGGCTTAACGCTCTAAACGACATAATTGTCCGCCATCGAATTGTTGAGCCCGATATAATACTTAACTACTTACGCGATAGCGTAATAAATGCGCTTGGCCAGAACGATCCAAACCAGCTACACAAGGACGGAATAGATATTGCGCTGTGCACATTCAACTCCAAAACGAAGGAGCTTCAGTACTCGGGTGCCGGAATTCCTCTTTGGATGGTTTTAAACGATGATTCGAACTGTAAAACAATCAAAGAAAAACATTCAAAAAATGCTTTTTACCTTAATAGCCACAGCCTTTTTGAAGTAAAAGCCGATATAATGCCCGTTGGCGTATCTCCACTAGTAAAGCCCTTCACAAAAAATACGTTTTCACTAAAAAATTGTAGCGCTTCTATTTACTTAGCAACCGATGGCTTTGCCGATCAGTTCGGAGGCACGGATGGTACAAAGTTTGGCTCAGCTCGGCTGAAAAATCTTATCCTTCAAAATGCTGATAAAACCTTTGTTCAACAAAAAAAGATTATTTCCACCGATTTTGAAAGTTGGATCTCAACGCACTCCCAGGTAGATGATGTAGCTATTCTTGGTATAATGCTGTAATACTTCTCTTTTTTTTCGATTATCTCGTATAAATTTTCGTGATTTTTGTAAATTGTTGGTATTTATTCCCTCATTACCAACAATTAAATATGGTGATTTACCATACAACCCTAGGTATAATGAAGAATGGGGCTGAACGGTTTCGATTCTTGAAACGAATATTATTAATAATAGCAGCATGAAACACCCAGGCAAGACATTTACAAAACATTTGGGTAAACCAATCGCAATTTGTGAGCCAAGGGAAGCAAATATTTTATTGGGCATTTCTAATTACAAACATTCAAAATGCCTATATCGCACAGACCGACAAAATACTATGAGGTCAACCTAAATTCTTATCGGATGAAACATCTCATTACCTTCGTTACCATTTTTTTTGTTTCTGTTATCATTTCATTCGCAGAAAAAACAACTAAAATTGATAGCTTAAAACAGGCTCTGGTGTCTACAAATTCCGATACAAATAAAGTTGACCTACTAATTGAACTAAGCAAATACTATATTAATTCCGATTCAACGTTAACCCTTAAATACCTGAGGGATGCGCTACTCGTAAACGAAGAGAATGCATTATGTTATAGGTTAGTAGATATACACCACTTAACAGCTTACACTTTCTATAAAAATTTAAAATATAACGTTGCTATTCAAAATATTAATAGGGGAATAATTCTATCTACTCAACAAAAAGACACGTCTCGTTTAGCTAGCTTATACTACTTTAAAGGATCTGTATTCAGCGATATTGGAGAATATGATTCATCATTAAAAAATTTAAGCAAAGGTTTAAACCTATTTAATAGTATTGGCAACAAAAGCCAAATAGCAGAAGGTTACAGATGTATTGGTGAGACAAAGTGGTTACAAGGTGATTACACATTAGCTACAGAATACACTGAAAAAGCAATCCCTCTTTACGATTCAACAGGTTATGAAACAGGGAAAGCTTGGGCTTTCAATACTCTTGCAATTCTTTGTTTTGAGCAAGATCTTTACGATCAGGCTCTTCAATATTATAATTCAGCATACGAAATTCTTTTAAAAAACAATGAAATATCTAGCTTATCCGCAATTACACTAAATAAGGGCGAAATATATTGGAAAAGAAAAGATTACGAAAAAGCATTGGAACTCTACAACGCTTCCCTTGAAATTTCTTTGAAGTATAATATTCGTTCCAATATTGCCTACTGTTACACAAACATTGGGATTGTTTACCATGAGATGAGGAATTACGCCTTAGCAAAAGAAAATTACGATAAAGCAATGTTGACATGGGAAGATATTGGTGACAAAACAGGCTTAATTTACTGTTTAAATTATTTAGCAATACTCAAACTTGATCAAGGTTTTATAAATAATTCAATAATCGATGCAAACAGAGTATTAAAAATATCAAAGCAAATTGGGTCAAAAGATGAAACCAGAAGGGCCTATGAAACATTATCAAAAGCATACTCGAAAATTGGAGAATACAAAAAAGCTTACGATTCTCATGTGTTTTTTAAGAAGTTTAACGATTCAATTTTTGATGGGAAAGCAAAAAATAGGCTACTATCTATCGAGTCAAGAAATAAACTCGAAAAACAGAAACAACAGCTCGAAATACAAACAATAGAGTTAAAACTAAAAGATTCAAAAATAAAACAGCAAACAACACAAAGGAATGCATTGCTTGGCGGGCTAGGTTTGATTACGATTGTTATTTTTTTAGTTGCCTATGCTTACGTTCAAAAGAGAAAGGCAAACGTTGAAATTACCAAACAAAAAAATGAAATTGAAAATCAAAAGATCCAAATAGAAACCATCCACGAGGAGGTAACATCAAGCATTCGTTACGCCAAACGGATTCAGGGAGCTGTGCTACCTTCTGATAACCAAATGACCGAGCTTTTAGGCGATCACTTCCTCCTGTTCAAACCAAAAGATATCGTTTCTGGTGATTTTTACTGGGTAACCAAAGTTAAGGGATGGCTCATCTTTTGCGTTGCCGACTGTACCGGACACGGTGTTCCCGGTGCGTTCATGAGCATGCTGGGCGTTTCGTTCCTCAACGACATTGTTCATAAAGAAAACGTAACATCAGCCAGCGAGGTTCTGAACCACCTGCGAGTTAGCATTATTGATGCGCTAAAGCAGAAGGGTGAAGGAGGCGAACAAAAGGATGGAATGGACATTGGGCTTTGCGCTATTAACACCGAAACAAATCAGATGCAGTTTGCTGGAGGGTACAACCCGTGCTGGGTGGTGCCAAACCCTGAGTTTTCAAAGGCCAGAATTCATCGTTCAACAATAGAGCAGGAGGATTCTGTTATCCAGCTGAAACCCGATAAAATGCCCATTGCCATTCATCGGCAAATGGAACCGTTCACTAACCATTTGGTGCAACTTTACCCCGGCGACCAAATATACCTTCTGTCAGATGGTTTTCAGGATCAGTTTGGTGGCCCACAGGGTAAAAAGTTCATGGTAAAGAAGCTACGCGAGCTGGTGGTAGCCAACGCTTCCCTTCCCATGAACAATCAGCGCGAAGCGCTGGAAAAAGCGCTGGAGGAGTGGAAAAATGGAGTTGAACAGGTGGATGATGTAACGATACTTGGCATCCGATTATCCTAAATTTTAATCTCGACCATAGTAAGATTTTCCCCTATAACATTCCCAAAATACCAAAATTATTGTAAATTGTATGCGTATGGTTGTATGCTGTGCTTTACACAAACATACGTTTACCCCACTTTTGCTATTGCAGACGTTTCTGAATTTTGATGAAATAAACTAGCTATGAAACCTCTCTTTTTGCTCTCCCTTTTTTCTGTATTTGGATTTTTTGATGGTATATCGCAAAACTCAAAAATTGATAGCCTTTACAATGAGCTAAAAAAAACTCAGCACGACACAACCGTTTGCAGGCTATACATTGAATTAGGTTACGAGTATGATGGACTAAACACTGATTCATCGTACTACTATGTCAACAAATCGCTCGTTCTGGCCGAAGAGGAAAATCTTTCAAAAAAACAATCGTCTGCACTTACCCTTATTGGAACCATTCTCCGCCGGAGAGGAGACTACGAAGGTTCAATGGAAGTTTTTATAAAGGCAATAAGGATTGACGAGAAGCTTGGCGACCTATTTGGCCAATCGAAAAACTACAACAACATTGGCCTTATTTACAAAGACCAAGGGAACTACGAGAAAGCTATTGAATATCTCCAAAAATCAATGGACATTAAGCGGGCACTTAACAACCAAAGAGGTATTGCCAGCAGCCTTGTAAATATTGGAATAGTATATCGTTATCAAGGTTTATTCGACAAAGCCATTGATCAGTACATACAAGCTATAAAAATACTTGAAGAGCTAAACGATAAGGACGGTGTAGGAAAATGTTACAATAATATTGGAAACCTGCACTATAGCCAACAAAATTTTGAAAAAGCCTTAAATTACTTCGAAAAATCGCTTGATGTAGCTCGTGAGCTGAACGATATGCGCGGGATTTCCCGTTCACTAAACAACATTGCAATAATTTACCGTAAGCAATCAAACTTTACAAAAGCCATAGAATACTATGAAGAAGCAATAAAAATATCAGATAAGCTGGACGACCAAAAAACACTTTCAATAATCTACAATAATTTGGGCTCAATTTACCGGTTAACCGCTGACTTCGATAAAGCGCTAGAGTACCTGCTTATTGCAATGAACATTCGTGAGAAAATTGGCGACAAGCAGGGGCTCGCCAGCTCCTACCTAAGCATAGCTGAGTTCTATAACTCCCTAGCCGACTCTACCTCAAAAGACGCCAGGTACCCAACACTAAACCAAGCCATTAAGTATGGATTATTGGCGTACAACATTTCGTCAGAAATAGGCGCTCTTCCCTCCCAGTTGTCGGCAACAAACATCTTAAAAGAATCATACGCTAAATTTAATCGGTTCGAAAAGGCACTTTACTATGCAAACATTCAGCTTGACTTGGCAGACAGCCTAAATATTCAAAACAAGAACAGAGCGGTTACCGAGATTGAAACAAAATACGAAACCGAAAAAAAACAGCAGGAAATTGAGAAACAAAGACTAATTATTGAGCGAAATATTGCCCACTCGCAGAAGCAACGAAATAGAATTATTTCGTTAATTTTTGGGTCAGTTTTTCTCTCGTTGCTCGCCATAACAATATACCTTTCGTACCGACAAAAAAGTTCGAAAAACAGGATTATTACCGAAAAGAATGCAATTCTTGAGCAATACAATGAGGAAATTAAGGCTACCTCCGAAGCCCTTTCTGAACATAACGAAAGACTTAAAATTCAGAACGATGAAATCATTAAGCAGCGAAACGAAATTGAACTTCAAAAAAATTCGTTAGCAAACCTGGCATGGGAACTTCAGGAAAGGAAGGAAGAAATTGAGGCGCAAAAAGATGTGTTGACCTTTCAAAACAACGAAATAACAAGCTCAATAATATACGCCCAGCGTATCCAAAGCGCAGTGCTACCTTCGGAAAACTACCTAAACGATCTTTTTTCAGATTTCTTCATTCTGTATAAGCCCAAGAGCATTGTTAGCGGCGATTTCTACTGGGCCACAAAAATCCGAAATCTAATTGTTTTTTGTGTTATCGATTGTACCGGTCACGGTGTTCCTGGAGCATTCATGAGCATGATGGGCGTATCATTTCTTAACGAAATTGTGGCGAAGGAACAGGTTACAAATGCTGCCGAAGTGCTAAACCAGCTTCGAAATCACGTTGTGAACTCAATGAGGCAGACAAGCGACAGCTACGAACCCATCGATGGCATGGACATTGGCCTGTGCGTTCTAAACACCCAAACCTTTTCCCTTCAATTTGCTGGTGCAAACATTCCCTGCTGGATAGCCACCAAGGCCGAAAAACTAAACAACAAATCGTTAGTAGAACTTAAACCTGACTCCATGCCAATTGCCCGTTACGAACGGATGGAACCTTTCTCGCTTGCTGAATACCAGCTGAAGGAAAACGATAAAATTTACCTTGCTACCGATGGCTTTGCCGACCAATTCGGTGGCTCCGAGGGGAAAAAGTTTCAAAAATCACGTTTAATGAAGGTTCTTGCTCAAAACTCACATAACGCATTGAGCGAACAAAAAAACATTCTCGAGGCCACCTTCGAGGAATGGAAAAACTGCAATACACAGGTTGATGATGTTACAGTACTCGGAATAAAAGTATAAAACTATGAACAAACTCACCGTGCTAAAAACCATTACCCTAACCTTACTTTCGTTTGGTTTTGCAAGTGCCCAGAGCCATTTAATCGATAGCATTATGGCGCAGAATAACATGCACGACACAACAAAAATAAGGCAAATTATTGACTACGGTAACCAAATTAAGCAAACTTCAACGAACCAAGCGCTTATTGCATTCTCCGTTGCCGACAGCCTTGCTGGCTCCAAGTCCAGCAAGAATAATCTTTTTCTAGAACTACAAGGCGATGCGCTGAAACAGAAAGGAATCCTGTACTGGCAATTAGGCCAAAACGACATTGCAGTTCAGCAACTAAACAAGGCTCTAGATATGTTTACAACAGTAAACAGCCTAACAAAGAAAGCCGACGTACTTAACACAATTGGTATCATTCATGCCAGCCAAGCCCACTACGACGAAGCGATAACGTTTTTTAAACAATTCCTTAAGGTTGGAGAAAACTTAGAAAGTAAGCATATTATTGCACGAGCACACAACAACTTTGGTTTAGTCTTCTGGAATAAAGGGAACTACAATTCTGCCATTGAAGAGTTTTTAACCGCTCTCCGACTAAACGAAGAGCTCGGGAATCGAAAAATAATGGGTGGAAACTACAACAATATTGGAAACATACACAAACATCAGGGAAACCTTAAAAAAGCGCTTGAATACTACAGAAAATCGCTCGAAATTGCCATTGAGCTTGATATGAAACAACAAATTACCGGATGTTACAACAACATAGGCGTAGTTCTTATTGACCTTCATCGCGAGCAAACCAATACCGACAGCATGTTGTCGTATATAAATCAAGCTATTCAATACTACGACTTTGCGTTAGCTATTGCAAAGGAAATCAATGATCAACGAAGTTTATCAATGACCTATAACAACATTGGATCTGCATATCACGATTTTGCAGAAATTTCTATAAACCATGAATCTAAACGAAACAACCTGGATAAGGCTAAAGATAACTACACAAAATCCATTTCCATCAAAGAAGCGCTGGGCGATAAAAACGGAATGTCAATCAATTATGAAAACCTTGCAGAAATCTACCTTGAACTTGCAAAACTTCAATCATCTCACGGTTCTGAAAAACAAAATTTGCTGGGTAGTGCATTGTTGAATGCAAAGCAATCAATGCAGCTGGCAACTGAAATTGGCTCAACTTCACGAAAAAACGAAGCAGCTCGTGCTCTTCATCGAGTTTATAAGGAACGGGGAAACTTCCCCAAAGCTCTTGAGTTTGCTGAAATCTATATTTCTACTCGCGATTCCCTTTTCTCTAAAGAGAAAACTGAGGCGCTTACCGAAATGGAAACCCGCTACCAAACAGAAAAGAAGGAGCAAGAAATTGCAAAACAACGGTTACAGATTGAAAAACATAAACTCACAAGAAATCTTCTGATTGCAGGAATTTCCTTGGGTTTTGCCTTGGCGTTGGCAATTTCAGTTGCTTACATCATTAAACGACGCTCCAATAAACTAATTAACTATAAAAACAAGGAGCTTGAGCAGGCCAACGCAGAAATACTTGCCCAGCGTGATGAAATAGAGTCGCAGCGCGATATGGTGGTTTCACAGCGCGATAGGCTTGAACAAATTAACACCCACATGACCAACAGCTTGCGTTACGCCCAGAGCATTCAGGGTGCAATTCTTCCTTCAGAGAAGCTCCTTAGCGAAATTAGTACCGACTACTTCGTATTCATGAAACCATGTGAGCTGGTTAGCGGCGACTTTTTCTGGGCAACAACCTTTGAAAACTACCGAATTTTCTGCGTGGCCGACTGCACTGGCCATGGAGTTCCGGGTGCATTCATGAGTATTCTTGGAATCACCGCGTTAAACGAAATTGTTTCGAACCACCGCGTTACAAAAGCTAGCGATGTGCTGGGCTATTTGAGAGCCAGCGTTATTGATAGCCTAAGCCAAAACGACCCGCAGCACCTCCACAAGGACGGAATGGATATTGGGTTATGTATTTACAACAACTCAACGCACGAACTCCAGTTTGCCGGAGCTCGCATTCCCCTTTGGCTCGTTACAAGCAACCCAGATTCCATCGAATTCACCAACTCACGTCCCGAGGAACCTATTTCGAACAAAAACAACATCCTGCTCGAGGTAAAAGGTGATATTATGCCTGTTGGCATTTCTCCTAAAATGGAATCGTTCGAAAATAATAGCATGATTATCAAAGGAAATTCTGTTTGCATATACCTTGCAACCGATGGCTTTGCCGACCAGTTTGGCCAAAAGGAGAACGCCAAGTTCACCACCAAGCGACTCAAGAGCCTTATTCTTGAACACACTGAAAAACCATTCAGCATGCAGGAAAAAATTCTCGACAATACTTTCGAAGGCTGGAAAGGAATGGAGTACCAAATTGATGATGTGACAATTCTTGGATTAAAACTATAAAAGCCTGATAAATAATCATTTCGTCCTTTCTGTTAAATCAAAGTATGTATGCCACCAAAATATTATATATTTTTAGGTTGGTTATTCACCTCTAATCAATATTTCATATTATAATTTTTCAGTATGAAAATTTCTCATTTCCAAACCTTTATCATAGTTCTAATGCTGTTCCCCAGCATCTGTTTAAGCCAGGAAAACTTTAGTCTAAAGCTGAACCAGGCTCAGAACGATAGTGCCCGATGCGATTTACTAATCAAACACTCCAACTTATATGTCCGGCAAAACGCTGATTCTGCATGGTTCTATATTAACCTTGCGAAGGAGATTGCTGAAAAAAACTATGATGATTACATCTGGGCTAAGCTTATGCTAGGAAATATCCATAGAGATCAGGGAAACTTACACTACTATAGCAACAATTTCAACGAGGCAATTAAATCCTATGCTCTTGCTGCCGAGAACTATCAAAAAGTATCCTCCCTGGAACCGGATGCTGCTGCCGAGAGAATAAACCTTGCATTAGCTAGGCTTTACGTAAATATGGGTGTAGTGTACACATACCTAGGTAACTATGACTTAGCCATGCAAAAGTACATTGATGCGCTTACAGTTTACGAAAAAATTAATGACATTTCCGGAATGGCCAGCTGCTACCTTGGCATGGCAAATTTAGACAGCTTCCAAAAGGAGTATGATCGGGCTATTCAAAAGTTGAACCAAGCTTGCGAGCTTTACCAAACAATTGGAGACAAGAGCAATCTGGCAAACTGTTACAATTCGCTTGGTGGTATATACTTCGAAAAGAAGGAGTTTGACCTCGCGATTGAAACATTTCTTAAAACCCAGAAATTTAGGGAAGAGCTAAACGACAAAAGCGGTGTTTCCACCGCCTACACTAACCTTGCAAATGTCTACCTAGGAAAAGGAGAGTTTGAAAAATCTCTTGAATATTTCACAAAGTCCCTTGCTATCGATCAAACTCTGGGCGATATGTACAGCGTGGCGGTTGTACAGGCCAATATTGCAAGCCTTTACGATAAAATGGCAACCTCCCCGAATGTTGATCCTCAGGCTAGGGTTAAATATTTTTACCTAGCTCTTGAGTACGGGAAAATGGCTTACGCCAACGCAAAGGAGATGGATGTTTTACCCCTAAACAATTTTATTTACAGCATTCTATGTTTAGTAAATCGATCTATAGGTAATTATCCCGACGCAGATTTTTACTTTGAGAAATATGTACAAACCAACGATAGTCTGTACAGCAACGAGAAGGCCAAGGCACTAAGCGAAATTCAAACCATATATGAAACCCAGAAAAAACAGCAGGAGATTGACTACTTGAGTGCAGTTAGCCGCAGGCAAAAGGCAGTAACATACACCATACTTATTGGCTTTCTTTTGGTCGCTATCCTCTCCTCTGTTCTCCTTAAACTTTTCATCCAAAAGAAAAAGGCTAACATGCTCCTTAACGAACAAAAAGAGCAGATTACACTCCAGAATGCAAACTTGCAGCAGGCAAACGAAGAAATATTGGCACAGCACGATGAGATATCGGCTCAACGCGACTTGGTAATCAGCCAAAAGCAAAAGTTAGAAGATATTCACACACAAGTAACGAACAGCATACGATACGCCCAAAGCATTCAAGCTGCCATACTCCCTTCGGAAAAAAAACTTGCCGATATTAGTCCCGATTTCTTTGTCGTTATGAAACCCTGCGAGCTGGTTAGCGGCGACTTTTTCTGGGCAACAACTTTTAATGAATACAAAGTTTTTTGTGTGGCCGATTGTACTGGGCATGGGGTTCCTGGTGCTTTTATGAGTATTCTGGGAATATCTGCGCTAAACGAAATTGTATCAAACCACAGGGTAACAAAAGCCAACGATATTCTAGGTTATATTAGGGCTAGCGTAATCGACAGCCTTAGCCAGAACGACCCACTTCACCTGCATAAAGATGGGATGGATATTGGCGTTTGCATTTTCAACACCGAAACTAAACAGTTACAGTTTGCTGGCGCACGCATCCCTCTCTGGATTGTTACCGAAAATGATTCGGCGATTAGCTGGGATGGGGCTACACCTAGCTGCTCATTTGCAAATAATTATTATTCTCTATACGAAATTAAGGGTGATATCATGCCGGTAGGCATGTCACCAAAAATGGAACCTTTTCGTAACAATAATATTTTTATAAACAACCCTGTTTCCCTCTTTCTTGCCACCGATGGTTATGCCGACCAGTTTGGCCAAACTGATAAAACCAAGTTCACAACCAAACGGCTAAAGAATCTTATTCTTGAAAACGTTGATAAACCTTTTAGCTTACAGGGAGAATTTCTCGATAGTACATTCGAGGAATGGCGGGGCACAGAGTACCAGCTAGATGATGTTACAATTCTTGGAATAAAACTGTAGCTAACCCCTCGAATTGGACAAATCAGTTTTTGGCACAGTAAACGAGAACTCTGAACCCTCTCCTATTTTACTATCAACCCAAATGGTTCCTCCGTTACGCTCAACAAACTCTTTACAAAGTATTAACCCAAGACCCGTTCCTGTTTCCTGTGCCGTTCCTGCTGTTGTTATATTTGAATCTATTCGAAAAAGTTTTGCTAAATCTTTATCAGCAATGCCAACACCTGTGTCCTTTACAGAAACTTTCCAATATAGTCCACTTTCTTCAACATCGCATGTTATGGTACCATTTGTTGGGGTAAACTTAATTGCATTGGAAACTAAATTCCTAACAACAGTGGTAATTTGATTTAAATCAACGTATGCAGCATAATTCTTCCCTATGCTCACGTGCATTGTGATACCCTTTTGGCGAGCATTGCCTAGAAGCAAATCAACGCTTTCATCAATCACGTCTTTTAAGTCAACCATTTTAGGTCGAAGAGGCATACGTCCGGTTTGTACCATCGACCACTGTAAAAGGTTTTCAAGAAGGTTGAAAGTGTTGTTCGAGTACTTGTATATTTGGTGAATAAAATTTTTAAGGCTATTCGAATCGAAACTTTCAAACTCTCGTGCCAATAACTCGCTTATTCCTAACACGGTGCTGAATGGATTCTTAAGATCGTGTGCAATTATTGCAAAGAATTTATCCTTGGTGCTGTTTAGCGACTCAAGCTCCATCCTCTGTTTTTCCAGAACACCTTTCTGTTCCTCAATTTCTTTATTTTTTTTTGTCAGCTCAGATTCAAGCTTATTGTAATCTCTTAGCCTATATACCAACCCTCTAAGCATCGCCTGGTTAATTTCAGGTCGTTTCTGAATTACATCGAAAAAGGTTTGCTGATCGAAACGTAGCAATTTTGTTGGTTCCACTGCTGTTACAGAGGCGCTTCGTACCGACGAATCAAGCAGCGAATACTCTCCTATGTATTCTTGCTTACCAAAATAAGCGTACACATGGTCTCCATCGTGCACCTTCACTTTCCCCGAAACTATTAAGTAGAGTGCATAATCCTTGTCGCCCTTCTCAAATAGAACTTCATTATCAGCTAACAATTTTGATGAAAGAACCTCTGCGATACTAAAAAGAAGAGACTCATCAAGATCTGAGAAAATACTAATTGACTTAAGCAACGAAATTCTTGAATGGATTTCAGCGGACGATAAATGTTCCATTGTTCATTTGGTATTCAAAAAGAAAGTATACATATAGCTTGTAAAAATAGGAAAAGAAATGTTTCCAACATAATCAAAAACACATAAAAACTAGCTCAAACAATAATATTGTGCATGCGGTAATGAAGAAACAATTATTTTTGTTATGTTTAAAGTTCCAATTTTGTTGTCCACAACAATATACTTACCATGAAGCTGCAGCTCAATATCCGACAAAAAATTAGTTTTTTCGTACTAGGTGCATCCATCCTCCTCTTTTCGATAACCATTGGATTTTCCAGCATCTCGAGTAAACGAATGGCGTACGATAACATCACCAAATTAACCGATTCGTATACCGACCATTACGCTGCAATGGTTGAAAGTTGGCTTAACAGCGATATTGCTATCGCCAGATCGCTTTCCAACGCTTTTCTTGAACACAAACAAATTCCTTTCGACCAGTGGAGACACCTCATAATGGGAATGTACCAGCGGGTTCTTGAAGCAAACCCACAGGTAGATGCAATATGGGACAGCTGGGAGTACAGTTACCTTGATCCTAACTGGGAAAAGGAACATGGACGATGGTTACACATTAGCTATAGAGAAAACGGACGAATTCTATCAAAAACCGAGGCTCGAAGCCTCGACAAGGATCCTCCTGTGTACGCTTCGCTGAAGAGTGCTAGCCGTGAAAGCGTCGTTGAACCATACCTTTCAACCCTTCAGGTTGGTGGTTTTATGACTTCGTTAACTTCGCCCATGTTTGTAAATGGGAAATACATCGGGTTGATTGGAATTGATGTTTTCCTCGGTCGTTTTCAAGCTCTGGTATGCGGAATTAAACCCTACCCTGAGAGCCATGCATTTCTGCTATCGAATAAAGGAACATTTATTGCTCACCCCGACACTGCTATTTTCAGCAAAAACATTATTGATGTATATCCCGAACTTAACGAGGAGCAACAAGTTCTTGATAAAATTCGACATGCCGAACGATACAACTTCACCTACACCGATAAAGTGTCGGGTAAAAAACTTTTCTACAGCATTAGCCCAATTAGCATCGGCCACACAAACACTCCTTGGGCACTTGGAATAGTTGTTCCTGAGGATGTTATACTTGCCGATGCAAACAAAAACTTTAACATCAGTTTAATTGTTGGAATCGTGAGTGTACTCGTATTGGTTCTTATTATCTTAATACTTGCGAATAATATCACAAAACCAATCAAGCAAATTACCTTACTTTTAGAAGAGCTGGCTTTAGGAAGAGTTGATGGGTCGATGCAAGTCAGCATTAATACAGGCGATGAGATTGCACAAATGGGTCGTGCTTTATCCAAATCTATTAAAGGTTTGATTGCCAAAACCGAATTTGCCACCAACATTGGCAAAGGTGAGCTGAACACAGAACTTAAACGGCTTAGCGATTACGATTCTCTAGGTAAATCACTTATCGAAATGCAGAAATCTCTTCAGAAGGCGAAGGAAGAGGAGGAAGAAAGGAAAAAGGAAGAGGAGGTTCGTAGATGGATTAACGAAGGGCTGGCAAAATTTGGCGACATTTTAAGGCAGAACAACGATAACCTATCCAGGCTCTCCGATGAAATTACAAAAAATTTAGTATGGTACCTCAACGCTTCTTTAGGAGGTATTTTTGTAAAGGATCAGGACTCTGAATCTCTTGAGCTGGTTTCTGCTTTTGCGTATGACAGGAAGCGCTTCCTTAAAAAATCTTTCGAACCCGGTGAAGGATTAATTGGTGCCTGTGCAGCAGAAAAAGACACCATTTTTCTGGCAGTAGTTCCTGATGAATACATTGAAGTTGATTCTGGTTTAGGAGGGACTAAACCAAATTCGATTTTACTAATACCACTTAAAATTGAGGGAGAAATATTAGGTGTTATTGAACTTGCTTCGCTAAAGCAATTCTCAAAAAACGAAATTGAATTCGTAGAAAAATTAGCAGAAAGCATCGCCTCCACGCTTAAATCAGTTAGAATAAACCAAACCACCGCCGATCTTCTTCAAAAATCACAGGAACAGGCCGAAATGATGGCCGCACAGGAGGAGGAAATGCGCCAAAACATGGAGGAGCTGCAGGCCACACAAGAAGAAGCCGCCCGAAAATCGGTTGAAATGGAAAGCATCATCAACGCCCTAAACGCCTCCTCTTTCGTTATGGAGTACGATACAGACGGCACAATTATTAGCATTAACGAGGCGTACCTCAAGCTTCTTGGTTTAACAAGGGAGGAAGCAATTGGCAAACACCACTCGGACAACATTGTGCTCTCCGATGCTCAAAAAATGGTTTACGAAGAGTTTTGGGCAAACCTTCGGAAAGGAAAGATTCAGAAACAAACTACTCACGTAAACATGCATGGCCGAGAATTCACCTTCCTAGAAACATATACCCCTATCCAAAATTCAAATGGCGAGGTTTATAAAATACTTAAAATCGCCACTGATATTTCCTCGAATACAGCACACTAGCATAACGGTTATTGTTAAATTTTGTTTATTGTAATAAATGGCATAATATTTTATGCCATTTATTGTTTTATTTTGCAAAACCTAAAAAATTAACCGTTACTGCATGCTCAACAAACCTACTAAAGCAATTATTATATTTGCTTTTTCAGTCATTATTGCACCAATTTCTTTCGCACAAACTCGTCACACAATCAGCGGATTTGTATACGAAAAGGGTAGTCGCGAAACCATGATTGGAGTTAACGTATTCATAAGCGGAAAACCTATCGGAACCGCCACTAACAGTTACGGATTCTACTCTCTTTCGCTACCAGCTGACAGTTTTGAGCTGGTTTTTTCTTTTGTTGGATACCAACCAAGGAGTTTCAAAATAAATCTTACTAAAAATATTGACCTAAATGTTGAGCTCGATCCCTCCATCGAACTTGAAGGCGTTGAAGTGCATGCCAACCTTCCAAAATCATCGAGCAGAAGTTCTCAAATGAGTATAGTTGAAATACCTATAAGCCAAATAAAATCAATCCCCGCAATAATAGGTGAAAAGGATGCACTTAAAGTTATTCAACTAATGCCTGGTGTTCAAAAGGGAAGTGAAGGAAACAGTGGCTTGTACGTTCGAGGTGGCGGTCCCGATCAGAATTTAATAATCCTCGACGATGCTCCAGTATACAATGCATATCATCTTTTCGGATTCTTTTCCCTATTCAATGGCGACGCATTAAAAAGTATTGAACTCATAAAGGTGGTTTTCCCGCCCGCTATGGAGGAAGACTCTCATCGGTTCTGGACATAAACATGAAGGATGGAAACAAGCAGAACTTTGCCGGTGAAGCCGGCGTTGGTATAATTTCTTCCAGGGCTATTATTGAGGGACCAATTATTAAAGACAAAGCTTCGTTTATCGTTTCAGCACGACGTACCTATGCCGATCTTCTCATAAAGCCCTTCCTTCCAACCGATGTGAAAGGAGGTTACTTCTTCTACGATTTGAACATAAAAGCAAACTGGGAAATAAATCCTAAAAACAGAATATACCTCAGCGGTTACTTCGGGAAAGATAAGTTTTTTGGAGGAGAAAAGTACTCGGGGAAGGAGTCCGAAGCAGGTCTTTTCTGGGATAATGCAACCTCAACCATTCGCTGGAACAGCGTTATAACAGATAAACTTTTCTCTAACCTTTCCCTCATTTTCAGTAACTACCGGCTAAAAATATATGCCAGCGAAAAGCATCAATCCGAAAAGTATGAAATGAGTTACCGTTCAGGCATTAGGGATTGCGGATTAAAGTACGATTTCACCTGGTTACCCCTTCCATCACATACCATTAGGTACGGTCTAAGCTCAGTTTGGCATAGCTTCAACCCTAGCGCAGTTGTTTTAAAGGACGACCAGCTATCGGAATATATTAGTAAAGTTGAAACCATTAATACCATTGAGTCGGGTTTATATATTGAGGATGAGATAAAAATGTGGGATAAAGGAATTGTTAACATCGGAAGCCGTTTAAGCCATTTTGTCCACGAGAAATCGAGTAACATCAACCTTGAGCCCCGTATCTCAGGTAGCTACTTTCTCACCGACGTTTTATCAGCAAAAGCATCGTTCGCACAGATGAACCAATACATGCACCTTATTAGCACCACCGGTATTGGGTTACCAACTGATTTATGGGTTCCTGCCACAAACGAAGCTCCCTGGCAGGAAAGCTGGCAGGCTGCGTTGGGTTTAACTCGCGACCTTAACAAATACTCAACAACCTTTTCTATTGAAGGGTACTACAAAGAATCGAAGAATGTAATTGCTTACAAGGAAGGTGCCAGCTTCCTCTTGCTAAACGACCCAACTGAAGCAAACGAGGTAAAGTGGGAGGATAACATTACCAGCGGTTTTGGTAAATCGTACGGTGTTGAATTCCTTGCTCACAGAAGATCGGGAAAACTTTCGGGTTGGATTGGATACACACTATCGTGGACAAAGTTGCAGTTTGATGAGCTGAACCAAGGTAAAGAGTTCTATGCCCGTTACGATAGGCGTCATGATATTTCTGTGGTTGCTGTATACGAGCTAAGCAAGGGAATCACGCTCTCGGGCACTTGGGTTTACGGTACCGGGAATGCAATAACCCTGCCTTTGGCCACATACTTTGCCGAGGAAAATTCTCCTGGTTTTAACAACCATTATGTATGGTACAGGAATATGCAAGATTATGGTGAAAAGAATTCTTTTAGAATGGCTCCTTACCATCGTCTTGACTTGGGTGTTCAGGTACATAAAAAGTTTGAAAAGTACGAAAGAACCTGGGAGTTTAGCGTATACAATGCCTACAATCGCCATAACCCTTTTTTCTACTACATTACAGAAGAGTATAACTGGGATGCTAACCAACAAGAAACATACCAAAACAAACTTAAACAAGTTAGTATTTTCCCTTTTATCCCTTCTGTTTCGTGGTCAATTAAATTTTAAAAACTTAAATATTTTATTGAAATGAAAAATCATAAAAAATATAATATCAGGATTATATTATTCTTCATCCTTCTCCCTTTCGTCCAACAAGGATGTATCGAGGACGTTAAGGATGCCAACCTTCCTTCCATAGAAGAAAAACTTGTTGTATCATCGTTCATCTCACCGGGAGATAGCATACGAGTTAAAGTTTCAAAATCAACCCCAATTTATTATAACCAAGAATTATCTAGCTGGGATGATTACTACCAACCACTTACCTATGCCTCTGTTTTTATAACAAATGTAATAACTGGTAACACAAAAGAAATTCCCTTTATCCCTTCAAAGGAGTACTACCTTCTTACACCAGCCGAATTTTCTATCGAAAAAGGGGGCGAATACGAGCTTACAGTAAGTGCTGCTGGCTTAAAAAGCGTTAAAGCAAGAACAAACGTCCCATTCGGAACACCTGAAGTTCATAGTCTCTCCATTGATACAATTTATAACGAAACATACAATTATGAAGACGGAACCAGCTATGGTTATAACGATTTGGTAATATCCGGATACGTTGCTGACATACCAAATGAAAATAATTTCTATACCATTGGAGCTCACATTATAGAAGATTACTATTCACCATGGGAAGATACAACTTATGTGTACCAGTATTTTCAGGACGGAGCTTCTTTTTCAGATACCGATAATGATGGTAAGGATATCCCTTTTAAATCATACCTTTACCTAAATGGAAACTCTACATACTCATTAATGTTACTATCAAGCGACAAGCATTACTACTATTACCATAAATCATACTACAACTGGGACTCAGGAAACCCATTTAGCGAACCAACCCCAATGTACTCGAACATTGATGACGGTTTAGGTATATTTGCTTCTGTAACATATTTTAATGTTTATTGTCCTTAAGTAAAAAAAACTTTCGTCTTCTAGCTATCTTTGCAGGCAGAAACCATAATTTATAATAATTCCTATGGGTACTATTGAGGTAATGTCACCCGCGGGTAGTTTCGAGTCGTTAATAGCCGCCATTCAGGGCGGCGCCAATTCAGTGTACTTTGGTGTAGGGCACCTAAACATGAGGGCAAAATCAACCGTGAACTTCACGGTGAAGGATTTACCCGAAATTGCAAGAATTTGTAGGGAAAGCAGTGTGAAATCGTACCTAACAGTTAATACTGTTCTTTACGATCACGACATTGCTCCCATGCAACATACCATTGACGCAGCAACTCAAGCTGGGATATCTGCAATTATTGCATCCGACCAGGCTGCAATTTTTTACGCGCGCGAAAAGGGAGTTGAGGTTCATCTTTCAACCCAGCTAAATATCAGTAACACTCAGTCGCTTAAGTTTTACTCTCAGTGGGCCGATGTTGCCGTACTTGCCCGGGAACTAACCCTTGAGCAGGTTGCTACCATCGCAGAGAACATTAAAAAGCAAAACATTACTGGTCCTTCTGGAAATTTAGTCAAACTTGAACTCTTTGCGCACGGAGCACTCTGTATGGCTATTTCGGGAAAGTGTTACATGAGCCTGCATCAGGCCAACTCGTCGGCTAATCGCGGTGCGTGCCTTCAAATATGTCGTCGTTCCTACACTGTTACCGATAACGAAACAGGGGAACAGCTTGAAATCGATAACGAGTACATAATGTCGCCAAAGGATTTGTGTACCATTGGGTTTCTAAACAAAATTATCGATTCGGGAGTTACCGTATTAAAGCTGGAAGGGCGTGCACGAAGCCCCGAATACGTAAAAACGGTTACCCAATGCTACCGAGAAGCGGTTGATTCAGTTGCCGAAGGAACCTACAACCAGGATAAGATTGATTCCTGGATAGAACGCTTGGGCAAAGTTTTCAACCGCGGATTTTGGGATGGTTACTACCTTGGGCAGCGCTTGGGCGAGTGGAGCCACCACTACGGTAGCGTTGCTACCGAACGCAAATTGTATATAGGTAAAATCACTAACTACTTCAGCAAAATAAGTGTTGCTGAGGTTAAGGTTGAAGCAAACAAATTATCTAGGAATGATAAAGTATTGGTAATCGGCCCATCAACCGGTGTTATTGATCTTTCTGTTGAAGAAATTCGTATGGACGATACAGCTGTGGAACATTGCCCCAAGGGAACCGTATGCTCCATCAAAGTTCCTGAGTTGGTTCGAAGAAATGATAAGCTTTATAAAATTGTAGCAGCAAACCATTCGTAGTTTCCTTCTTTTTTTCACAAATCTTTAGCATATTTGCCTTTCACAAAAAATAGTAATCATGACATTTAGTGATTTATCTAATAAAATTTTCTGGGATTGCACCACATACTACCATACCATGGACAATGTTGATGCGGTTCCTACAATTCCCTACACACCAGGAACAATTGAGTATTCGCTTTTTACAAAAAACTGGATCGATACCGTTCAGTGGCACCTTGAAGATATTATTCGCGATCCAAATATTAACCCCGAAGAAGCCCTAAAAATAAAACGTCGAATCGATAAATCGAACCAGGACAGAACCGATTTGGTAGAAATGATTGACAGCTTCTTCCTGGAGAAGTTCAAAAATGTTGAACCACGAAACGACGCCACAATCAACACCGAAAGCCCTGCTTGGGCTATCGACAGGTTATCGATTCTTGCCCTGAAAATTTTTCACATGGAGCAGGAAGCGAACCGTAGCGATGCGTCGGAGGAACACCTAAAAAAATGCAACGAAAAGCTGAAGGTACTCCTCGAGCAGCGTGTAGACCTCTCGAAAGCCATCGACCAGCTTCTGCTCGAAATTGAAACTGGCAAAAAGTACATGAAGGTTTACAAGCAAATGAAAATGTACAACGATCCCTCCCTTAACCCAATTCTTTACGGAACCAAAAAGTAATGGAAGGAAAGCGAATCTTGGTGACTCGCTTCAGCGCGCTTGGCGACGTGGCCATGACCGTTCCCGTAATTTGGAACTTATCCCAACAGTATCCTGACGTTGAGATTGTTTTTGTTTCCCAACGATTCGCTAAACAGCTTGTAGCTGGAATTCCAAGGGTTACTTTTTATGAAGTTGACATAAAAGGTCAACATAAAGGAATAAAGGGTATTTGGCGCTTGTCGCGCGAAATAAAGTCTATGGGTAGTTTCAAAGCTTTTGCCGATATTCACAATGTAATCAGAACAAAGCTTCTTCGGTTTTTTCTATTTTTCACAATACCAAATCGTGCTGTAATTCAAAAGGGTCGTACCGAAAAACGTGCACTAATAAGAAAAAACAACAAACATAAACACCCCTTAGAGCATACAATAAATCGTTATTGTAAAGTTTTTTACAGGTTAGGTTTTGAAGTAAATATTAAACCATTCACTATTACATCCCCTCTTGGAAACTTCACCGATAAAGAGATAGCCACACTAGGTGAAAAGGATAAAGTATGGATTGGCGTTGCGCCATTCGCCAAGCATAAAGGGAAAGTTTACCCGCTCGATAGAATTAAGGAGGCCATCAACATTGTTTCTTCAAAAATTGACTGCAAAGTTGTTCTATTTGGTGGAGGAAAGAACGAGGTAGGCCTTCTACATAAATGGGAAAAAGAGATTAGTAATTGTGTTTCAGTTGCTGGCCAGCTGCCCCTAGACGGTGAGTTACGCGTAATGTCGAAACTCGATTTAATGATTTCGATGGATTCGGCAAATATGCATCTGGCGTCACTAGTTGGCACAAAGGTTTTAAGCATATGGGGGGCAACCCATCCTTTTGCAGGTTTTTATGGGTGGAATCAAAAACCAGAGTACGCCCTTCAAAATAATGATTTAGACTGCCGCCCCTGTTCGGTTTACGGTAACAAACCCTGTTTCAGAAAAGACTATGCATGCCTTAACTCCATATCAGCAGAAATGCTTGCAAACAAAGTTTTCAGAATAATACAGTAATGAGCGCATCAAAACCGCTAGAGATTAACCTGTATAGGTATAAGTGCATTGGTTGCTCGTACTGCGTTTCAATTGCTCCTGAAGTATTCGCAATTTCGCATATCGACGGAAAAGTAACTATTCCCACCGAACTATTCTGCGACGATGAAACGCAAACTTTTCAAACCGAACGCATTTATTTAGATAGTATAAAACAAGCTAAAAATATTTGTCCGGTGCAGGCCATAAAAGTTAAGTTATAAAGAATCCTGAACATCATATTGCCCTCCTTTTTCAAGCTTTTATTTATTTTTTTTGGCTAATCTGTTCATTATTAAACAATCTTTCATAAATTTATAATCTATTTTACACCCTAAATTTCATAAATTACTGGTATTATGGAAAGTAAACCTCAAAAGCTAATTGTGCCTTGGGATTTTAGCCCAGTTACCGAAAATGCTCTGAAGTACGCCCTAAAAATCGGCTCTTTTTCCAAAGAATTCTCCATAGATTTAATGCACGTGGTTGAATCCGGTGGCTTCTTCTCAAAAGGAAAGTTAAACGAAAAGGAAGCAAGCGAAAAGATTAAACAGGATGTTGCACGCCTGAAGGATGAGTATGGTATTGAAGTGAAACCGGTGATTCAAGAAGGAAGCATATTTCATACCATTACCGAGTATGCTTTCGACATTGAAGCCGATTTTGTTGTAATGGGTACACACGGAATTAAAGGTGTTCAAAAGTTAACGGGTAGCCGGGCACTAAAAGTTATTGCTGGATCAAATGTTCCCTTTCTGGTGGTGCAAGAGGGTCCAAAAACCGAAAAGATTTTTGAAAACGTGGTAATGCCCCTTGATTTTAGAGTAAACGAAAAAGAAAGGCTACGTTGGGCAATAAAAATGGGGGTTGAGTTCAACTCACGAATCCACATTATTCTTCCTCATGCCTCCGATTCTGGAATTCAGAAAAAGGTAAACTACAACCTTGCTTTTGCCAAAAAGCACCTCGACAGCCACGATATTAAGTACGAAATTCATAGTGCCAGCAAAGGCAATAGTTTCTCCGATGAGATAATAAAACTTGCTGTTGATATTGAGGCTGACCTGATACTAATAATGACAACACCAAACCTTGATTTCACCGATTACATGTTTGGTGCCCAAGAACAGTACGTTATTGCAAATAATGCGAAAATTGCTGTTATGTGCATAAACCCAGCCATGGTATAGTACACAAATATTATTTTTAAAAAAACCCGAAAAAAATTTTTCGGGTTTTTTATTGTTCATATACAAGTTGTATTAGCTTTTTAGCATTTTCAGTTGGATCATCTTCATCAAGCTGGATTGTTGTGGGTTTAACGTCTCTTTTATCAAGTCCGTATTGGTAGGTTTTATCGTAGTATTTTAAACAAATCTCAATGGCTTTTCGGTAATCGCCTCGTTCAATACTCTCGAGGCTAACCTTTGCATTGTCGCCACCTAAACGCTTCGTTATCCTCGATACCGCTTGTGATAACTCGTTGGGAGGGAAATAAGCATACTCTTCCACTAACCTATCAACCCTAACTGAGAATGGCCGCTCAATTGCTATGGTTTTAGCCTGACGCATTTGTTGAAATAAGGGTAAAGGTATAAAAACAGAACCAATGGAATGACTCTCATCTTCAAGCCAAAGCCATTGATTTGTGTCGATTTTGAAAAGTTCATCGAATAATTTGTTCTCAAAATGCTCCGTTGTGGGTTGTTTCTGTTGTCCTATTCCTCCAAAGGCTGAGCCTTTATGGTGAGCAAGTCCTTCCAGGTCAATAACCTGCTCGTCCATGCTAACAAGCTCGTTCAGAATTGCTGTTTTCCCGCTTCCGGTCATTCCTCCCAGCACAATAATTTTAAAGGGTAACTCGAACTGTTTTTGGGCTGTTCTTCTGAACGATTTATACCCTCCTACCAGCACGCGTGTCTCAATTCCAACCTGATTAAAAAGCCACGACATGGAAGAGCTTCGCATCCCTCCCCTCCAACAGTAAACCATCAACTTATTATTACATGCCACTTCATGTGCTAACCTAACCTTTTCGCTCATTTGGGGGCCTATAATATCTAAACCTCTGTGAATAGCACTAAGCCTTCCTTTCTGCTTATAGATGGTACCCACTTCGGCTCGCTCATCATCGTTGAAAAGCGGAATATTCACTGCTCCAGGAATGTGGCCGCGATGGTATTCACCAGGTGAACGAACATCAACCACTGGAATGGAGGAACGAAATTCTAAAAACTTATCAATTGAAATTCTTAAGCTATTCATTTTGTTTATTGTTACCCTCGATACTTTGAATCTTGATCCAGTAAAATGCTAAGGTAACTATAGTATCTCGATTCGCTAACTTCATTGTTTTCTAGAGCTTTTTTTACAGCACAACCTGGTTCATGCTGGTGGGTACAGTTATTATACTGACATTTCGCTGCTATTTTAAAAATTTCGGGGAAGAAATGAAAAAGCTCCCGTTTATCAATGTCAATCAACCCAAAACCCTTTATTCCGGGGGTATCAATTACAAACCCACCCGTTGAAAGAGGGAACATTTCGCTGAATGTTGTTGTATGCTTACCCTTGAGGTGGTAGTGTGAAATGTCGCTTGTTTTTAAGTGCAACGATGGCTCAATCCTATTTATGAGCGTGCTCTTCCCTACACCAGAGTTTCCAGAAATCAAGCTAGTTTTTCCTGCTAGTAGCTGCTTAACCTTTTCAATATTTTCACCTGTTTGGGAAGAAACCTGAAAACAAGGGTAAATTGGTTTGTAAACCGACAAGTAATATTTTAACTTTTCGTTAAAGTGTTCCTTGTAAAGATCTATTTTATTGAACACTAACACAGCAGGTATTTGGTAGGCTTCGGCTGTTACAAGGTATCTATCAATAAATTCGAATTTGGTTTCAGGAAACTCTGCTGTAACCACCAAAATAGCCTGATCGATGTTAGCTGCAATAACGTGTGATTCACGTGAAAGGTTTGATGAGCGGCGAATTATATAGTTCCTTCTTTGTTTAACGTTTGAAATTGTACCTGTGCTATCAGTTCCTTCAACTTCAAAATCAACAACGTCGCCTACAGTTACAGGATTTGTTGTTCTGGATGATTTTAAACGAAGCTTTCCTCTTATGGTACATTTATATAATTGTTCATCCTCGCCCAATACTGTATACCAGCTACCCGTTGTTTTCAGAACCCTTCCCTGCATTATTTGATTCTTTAATCGTTGGATCGAAGTGGTTTAAATCCGTTACCAAGAATCTCGTTTGCATCAATAACTGTGATAAATGCGTTGGGGTCAATTTCCTGAATGTAATCGCGGAGCATATGAACTTCCCTGCGACTTACATTGGTAAATATTACCTTCTTTTCCTGCCCTTTATACATTCCAACTCCATTTATTAGGGTTCCGCCCCTGTCTATATCATTAATTAGTTTGTCGCGAATCTGTTCGTACTGATCAGAAATTATAAAAAGTGCTTTATCGTAGCTAACCCCCTGAATGGTCATATCGATAACTTTTCCTGTTACATATATTACAATCCACGAGTATAATGGAATTTTCCAGTCCTGAAAAGCAGCCAGCGCAACTAGAACAATTGCTGAGTCAACATAAATCATAAGTTGTCCTAAAGGTAGCCGAGTATATTTTGCAATAATCATTGCGATTATATCCGATCCTCCGCTGGTTGCTTTAGATTTAAAAATTAAGCCCAAACCAAACCCTACCAGCACTCCGCCAAAAACGGATGAAAGTAAGGGATCGTCAACTAGTGGATTATAACCAAGAAAATAGTGTTGTAGGTCGATAAATACAGAAGTTAATACAAAACCCACAACAGTTTTTATACCAAATCGAGGACCTAGGAGTTTGATTCCAATAATTGTAAGAGGAATATTCAGCACTAAACCAACGGTTCCAATAGGCAAGCCTTCGGGAGCCCATGAGAATAAACCCTTTGTTAGGTAGTGTACAATGATACCAATACCATAAACACCTCCGGGTGCAATTTTATGGGGATCAATAAACAGAACGAATCCAGATGCCAGTATGAACGAACCAAGAGTAATTAAACTATAGGCCTTAAACCATTGTACCGAGAATATTTTCTCTTTTGATATATAACTCATAACTGATATTATTTGTTTGTTTTTATTACCCCCACAGGCTATCTTTCTCTACCCATAATCATGTTTGCAATACATGTTAATGTATTTTTACTTTCAATCGGGACACGAACTGCGTCGAGAGCGCTCATGGCACTATTAAAGTATTCCTTTATTTTATCCTCAGTAATTTCTTTAATTCCTAGGTCATTATAAATGCTAGTAACGTCCTTAACCTTTTTTATAGGATCAATGGTTTCTAGTTTAAAGTAACTACTTAACAGCTCCAGTGTTTTTCCCTTGGCTAGTGAAAATGCTTTAACAGTGAGGAAAGTCTTTTTATTAGCTACAATATCTCCTCCAATAATTTTCCCAAATGTTTTTGAATTACCAAAGGTATCAAGAAGGTCGTCTTGAAGCTGGAAAGCAAGCCCAAGATTAATTCCAAACTCACCGAGGTTGTTAATATCTGAATGGTTTGCTTTAGCAACAATTGCTCCAATTCTGAGGGCTCCACTAATAAGGATTGCTGTTTTGAGCTCAATCATTCTTATGTATTCATCCTGGGTAACATAGTGAGCACTTTCAAAATTTAAATCCATCTGCTGTCCATCACAAACCCCAAGTGCTATCTCATTAAAAACATTAAAAACTTGGCTCAAACTTTCCTTCTCCGTTCGTGCAATTAGTTGATATGCCAGAATATTCATGGCATCACCCGAAAGGATTGCATTATTTAACCCCCACTTGTTAAAAACAGTTGGTTGATTCCGACGAAGCATCGCGTTATCCATTATATCGTCGTGAATTAGAGTAAAATTATGAAAAACTTCGATGGCCAATGCGGAGAAAAGAGCTTTATCAACCGATTTTGAAAAAAGATTATTTGCTGCTAAAACTAAAATTGGTCGAATTCTTTTTCCACCAGATGCTAAGGTGTAACGAATGGGCTCGTACAACTGATTAGGATCCTCTGGAATCGTTATTGAACGCATTCCCTTGTCAACAATTTCTGCAAGCGAGTCAATACTATACATCTATTCTACGAATAAAAAGGGTTAATTACTACATTTTTGTACACTCTGTGCCATCAGGCTTCTCTCGCACGAGCGCCAATAGAATGGCAGGCAGCAGGGTTAAGTTACTGAATAGTGCAATGAGAAGTGTTATTGAAACAAGAAGACCCAATGAAACCGTGCCGCCAAATCGGGAACCGATAAATATTGCAAAACCAAAGAAAAGTACAATGGAGGTGTAAATCATGCTAACCCCGGTTTCCCTTATCGCACAAACAACCGAAGCCTTTGTATTATTTCTGGTTCTTTTCAGTTCCTGTCGATATTTAGATAGGAAGTGTATTGAATTATCAACCGAAATACCAAACGCTATGCTAAAAACGATTACCGTACTCGGCTTTAAATCGATTCCAATAAAACCCATTGCTGCGGCTGTAAGCAGAAGCGGAATTAGGTTGGGTAATACAGATAGGATAACCATCTTGGGTGTACGAAACATCCAAGCCATAAAAACTGAAATGATAAGGATTGCAGCTATTAAACTTACAAACAAACTATTTACTAAAAAATCATTCCCCTTGGCAGCAATTATACTTCCTCCAGTAATGCTAACCAAGCCTGCATCGTCCTTAAAAACTGTGTCAATTTCTTGCTTTATGTTACCTTTCAATTGTTTCATCTTCACTGTTCCCACATCGGCAACATTGTACAAAATACGTGTCATGGTTCCCGTTGAGTCAACAAATCGTGTTAGTACTGTGTTGTCGCCCATGTTTTTAGGAAGATACGACATAATAAATGCTCTTTCAGGTCCCTTTGGTAACCGATACTGCGATCTATTACCATTGTAGTAACCCTGACGGGCGAATTTAGCAGCTTCAACTATCGAAAGGGGACGTGAAAGTTCTTTATAGTTTTTAAGTTTTTCTTGTAGCAAATCCACTCGCCTAAGGGTTTTTTCTTGCAAAACACCCTTGGGTTTTTGGGTATTGATAACTATTTCGAGGGGCATAACTCCTGCAAAATTCTTCTCAAAGTATTTTAAATCAACATAAACAGGGTGACTATGAGGAATATCGTCTACCATATATCCGTTGCTTTCTACATGATACAAACCAAAAAAACCTACAATAATAAAAATTGTAGCAACAACGAAAACAAGCCTTCGGTGGTATAGTCCGGTGATAACAACCCTTGCAATGGTATTATTAATTCTAATATTATCTAGGTGTTGTAAATGACGAGGCTCTGGGGGCGGTAAGTAGCTAAATATTGTTGGAATTAATAGCAGGGATACAATAAAAACGCCCATTACTCCAACTGAAGCCACTAGCCCAAACTCGTTTAATATCCTAATACTAGTGAACATAAAAGTTCCAAACCCAGCAGCAGTGGTTAAATTTGTTAAAAAGGTTGCGCTACCAATTTTTTGGATTACCCGCTGAAGGGCCTTAACTTTGTTACCATGAAGGCTATACTCTCGATGGTATTTATTAAGGAGGAATATGCAATTAGGAACTCCAATAACGATTATTAATGGGGGGATAACTGCTGTAAGAAGAGTGATTTCATAGCCTAAAATCCCCATAAATCCTAAGCCCCATGTAACTGAAACAGCAACTACCAGCATAGAAAACATAACTATTCGAAACGATCTGAACAGCAGGAATAGTATAATTGCGGTTACCAGCGCAGCAAGAATTATAAATAAGTACATTTCACCTCTAATCATTTCCCCAACTGTAATCCGAATGTATGGCAGCCCAGAATATCGTAACTTGTTACCAGTAGCTTTTGAATAAACCTCACACGTCTCCACGATTTTCTCCATTAATGGAATTCGTTCTTTAGTTCCAATTAGCTCGTGCTTAAGGGTTACCATCATTAAGAAAATGTTGTTTTCTGCATTATATAACATTCCATTATAGAATGGTAACGATAAGGCCTTTGTCTTGAGGGAATCTAACTGTTCTTGTGATGATATTGTATCTGGAAAAATCTGGGAAAATTCGAAAACTTTCTGGGTTGAGTTACGGTTTAGGGTATAAATATCGGAAATTGACAATACATGCTCAACCCCTTCAATTGATTGTAGGTTCTTTTTTAAATCTCTCCACTGAGTAAAATTATCTAATGAAAAGAAACTAGGGTCGGCAACACCAATAACCATTATGTTCTCACCCCTACCAAATGTTTTATTGAATTCTCTATACTGAACAAGCAGGCTGTCTGATTTTGGAAGCAGCGGGGTTGGCTCATAGTAGAACCGAAGCCTAAAAATCATTATAGCCATAAATGCCGTTATTACTGAAACGGCAATCAGTACGTAGAACCTATTTCTAAGGATTAACCTTGCAAGAAACTGAAAAACCATACTCCTACTTTTCAATCCGGCAAAGGTAAAAAAAAAAGTAATTTTGGCCTTATTCAATGTATTATATATAATAAATTGGGAATCATTGCTCCCATTTATTTATTATACTAATTATTAGGGCTTTAATTAATCTGCCTGTTTTCATTTTCAGACAAACAATCTTCTTCTTGAAATTCTTCATCCAGTTCCCAGGAGTAAACCACCCTTTGGGGTCCTTCGTTTCGGTATAGAAAAGCACAAACTACTCCTGCTACTCCGCCAAATAAATGTCCTTCCCATGATATTGCTGGCCAGATAGGCAACACTCCCCAAATCATTCCTCCATATAAAAACACAATTACTAACGAAAGTGCTGCCAATCTAACATCACGACGAATAAGTCCACTAAAGAAAAGGAATGAAGCCAAGCCATATACAATTCCACTAGCACCAATATGATAACTCTCTCGCCCTCCAATCCAAACGCATAATCCGCTAATAACCCAAATAATTATAAACACCTTATACCCAAGTGAGCGATAAAAGTATAGTATTCCTGTACCCATAACAATTAATGGAATTGTATTTCCGATAAGATGCTTAAAACCTGAATGAATAATGGGCATCAAAAAAATTCCGACCAAACCTTTTAGGGTTCTGGGGTATACACCCAGATAGTAAAAACTTGTATCTGTTGTGCTTTCGATTATATAAACCAACCAAAGCAACGCGACAAATGCAGCCGGAAGCACTATGCTATACTTAAACTTTTTATACTCGAATTCGCTCAATGAATGAATTTTTTATAGTTTAATGTAAGGATATTTTATACAAGTAACAATCTACTTATCAAACTCAAAATCATCATCTACAATGTACAATCCCTCGTGCGAAGAAATCCAAATGTTACCTTTGGTGTCAGTAAAAAAGGCTATTACCCGTTCAGCGGGTAGGTCGCTTGTGTTGCCAATTTTATTCCAATTATTACCATCGAAAACGGTTATCCCCTCAAAACGAGAATGATCGAGGGAACCACCTAACCAAACTCTTCCTTTAGAATCGGTTACAATCGCATCAACACATGGTTTTGCTAAATAATCTGGTGCATTATATGAAATCCACTCATTCCCATTAAAAACCGAAACGCCCCCTCTGTTTCTGTCGTAACAGCTACCAATCCATATTTCGTCGTTGGGAGATTGATAAAAGAGGCTGACCGAGTTATCGATTAAACCATTTCTACCAGAAAATGTCTCCCAGATTTCGCCATTGTACACGCTAACTCCCTGTGATAGAAAACGTGCTCCGCACCACAGATATCCTTTGGAATCGGTAAAAAAAGTAGTTGCTGTAGAAATCAATCGTGAACCAGACTCAGGGTATTCAATATTCCCTTCAAAGAAACTTACGATTCCTGCATCTGTTCCAACCCATACTATTCCTCTTATATCCTCATGAATTGTATTAATAAAATTACCTGGTAACCCATCGGCCTTGGTTAACCACCTCCACTCTCCCCTCGAATTAATAAGTAAACCGCTTCCTGTACCTATCCAAATATCTCTTCGGTTCACTAGTGTAATGATATTTACGAAAGGGTCATTCAACCTGAATGGTATTTGAATCGTATCAACGCCCATTTGTGAAACCCAAACCAGCAAAGACTTTGAATTTTGCGACAAAACGCTCCCAGAAAAAAGTAGTGATCCATCGGGGAGCCTTACCGAAGTATGATAGGAACCATTCGGAACGTTGCCTGACCCCGACACAACGTTCAATCCACTATCAGAATACATACATAAACTTCCCTGTATGTTACCGTCACTTAAACCAAGCCATACATTGCCAGCATAATCCTCTTGGAAAGTAAATACGTACTGATTTTCAGGTATGTCAATTTTTTGAATTTGTGGGAAAGAGAGGTTGCTGTTTGCAAGCAGATAAACAGCAATAATAAATATCTTTGGATGTCTTCTCATGAGCTATACCTTTAGCCCTAGGATAAGAACGTCGTCAATTTGTTCATTATTACCTTTCCATTGGGAAAAAATTTGATTCAACTCCTCTCGCTGTGTGTTTCCTGGTTTTGAGCTAAGTTTTACTAAAGTTTCAATAAATTTCCCCCGCATAAATTTCTTTTTTAAATCTCCGCCAATTTGATCCATAAATCCATCAGAGAACAAGTAGATCCAATCTCCTGCTTTTAGTTGAAGAGTTTGCTGTGTAAATGGTTTTTTAAATAATTTTTTTGATGTACCTACCGATGCAAAATCGGATTTTAGCTCAATTACCTTCTTGTCACGAACCAGAATAAATGGAATTAAAGCACCACAATACTTAAGGGTTAGGGAGGAAAAGTCAACCGAGCAAAGTGCTATGTCCATGCTATCTTTGAGCACCAGCTCCTCTTTCTCGAGGTGTAACTTCTGAGGGAGTTCAGCATTTATAAACTCCATTATTTGATTGGTTTCAACAATTTCGGGATTGCTTATTGCTTGGTTTAGTAAATCAAGGCCAATAATACTCATAAATGCGCCAGGAACCCCATGTCCGGTACAATCGGCTACAGCAAAATATATAAGATCATTTCGTGGTGCTACCCAATAAAAATCACCGCTTACAAAATCTTTCGGTTTATAAAAAATATAGCTCTCAGCAAAATACTTTTGGGCAGCAGAAAGTGAGGGCAATAAGGCATCCTGAATGCGTTTCGCATACTGAATACTATCGGTCATTTTACCAATGTAACCTTCAATTACTGAGTATGCTTCCTCTAAATTCTTATTTTTATTCTCAATGTTTTCTCGTTGCTTAGCTATCTCAATATTCTGATTTTCAAGCTGGGTATTTTTCTCTTTTCTTTGCTTCAAAATTGATAGTAGAAAAATGATAATAATTGTTATTAGTAACAATATTATTAATAGCGCTGCATTGAAAGTATTGGCTCGTTGTAAGCTAAGCTCCTTTATTGTCTTCTCCTTGTTTAACAATTCTATCTGGCTTTCTTTCTTCTGCTTTTCGTATTGATACTCAAGAAAAAACAGTTTTTCGGAAAGCTGCTGACTAAAGAGTGTATCATTGTACTGAATAATTGAAACTAAATGATTAACTGCCGAAGCGTACTTTTGCTCCACCAAATCAACTTGGTATTTGGTGTTTAAAGCATCGCGAATTGTAAGCCTAGAGCCAACAATCTTTGCGATATCTATGGCTCGGTTTGCATTTTCCTTTGCTTGGTTCCAGCTTTTTCGTTTGAGTTGAAGTTCGGCTATTTTTACAAGTATATTTGCATGCAAATCCCTATCTACCTGTTTATCAACAAGCAAAAGAGCTTTGTTGTAACTTTCTATGGCCATGTTTAGGTTCCCAATTTTGAAATAAACATCGCCAAGGTATTTATAGCAAACGGGTAATCCTTCTTTAAAGTCAATTTGCTTCCTAATTTCAGTTGCTTTAATAAAATCTGATAGTGCGCTTTGGTAATCGCTCTGATTTAACTTCGCTCTCCCGTAGTTTAGATAAACGTACGAAAGCATTCTTGAATGGTTAAGTTCTTCTGCGATTTTCTGAGCTCTGTTAAGGTTGTCGATGGCTGTGTTGAAATATTCTTGGTAGATATGTAAGTTTGCTATATTGATAAAAGCGTATCCCTGCTGTTCCTTTAAATTATACTTTTGAGAGAGCTCAAGACCCATAAAGTAATGGTCTGTTGATTTTGAGTAGTTTCCTAAAACCCTGTATGCAACGCCGACAAATCCGTGAACTTTTACCAAATTTTCGTAATCGAAAAACTCTTCTGCTTTTTTAATCGCTTCTATACCGTACTTGATGGCCTTCTGGGGATTGGAGTTACGATAACTCCAGCAAAGGTCTGTAAGAATCTCGATTTTTTGTGAATCGTTCGGTGTCCTGATTAGCAACCGCTCAAGGCTGTCAATTTTACTATCGATTAAGCCCCATGCGTAAACTGGTGCGATTATCAAAAAAAGCAAAAAGAGGGTTATGTGTATGTGTTTGCAAACTTTCATTATGAGGAAATGATATGATGGTTCTAATTAATGCAAATTTACAATTTACTGACAACTTCAAGTAATTTGTATAAAAAATTGGAAAAATATGTCTACTAATACTTCAATCCCAGGAGAATAATATCATCGGTTTGCTCAACGTTTTGTTTCCAATCTAAAAAAATTCTATTTATCGCTTCTCTTTGTTTCTCGCCCTCCATTGTATTTATGTTAACTAATGAATCCCAGAGCTGTTGGCGCATGAACTTTTTATTTTTCCCCCCACCAAACTGGTCAATAATTCCATCGGAATAGAGGTATATCCAATCTCCCTTTTCAATATTTATATCTTGTTGTTTGAATGAGACATTAAACGTTTCGGTTGAAGTTCCAATTGAAACAAAATTCGGCCGGTAATCGAAGATTCTGTTCCCTCGTACTAAAACTAATGGTATAAGTGCCCCGCTATAATGAATTACATTCTCACTCATGGACATAGTACAAATGGCAATGTCCATGCTATCTTTCAAAAACACTTCGTTCTCCTCACGCTTTAACTTATTCCTAAGTTCGGAGTTAAGAAAGGTAAGAATTTCGCTAGGGTTTTGAATATTTTGCTGGTTAACTGCTTGGTTGAGCAAATCCATACCAATAATACTCATGAATGCGCCAGGAACTCCGTGTCCGGTGCAGTCTGCTACGGCGAAAATAAGTTTATCGTTCTTTGTGCTAAGCCAATAAAAATCTCCGCTAACATAATCCTTGGGTTTATAGTAGCAAAAATAGTCTTCAAAGTAGGGGGCGGCTATTTCCAGGGAGCTTAATATAGCGCTTTGAATACGTTCTGCGTATTTTATACTGTCGGTTATTTTACTATTATACTTCTCTATTACCTGGTACGCATTCTGGAGGTTCCTGTTTTGATGCTGTATGTTCGTTTTCTGTTGTTGTATTTCATGCTGTTGCCTGCTAAGCCGAATATTGTTTTTCTGAATCTCAACGTTCTTTTCTTCCAATCTATTTTTCGATTTGCGCATTACATTGAGGGCGAATAAAATAATCACAACTAACACTACTGTAAAAACGAGACCTGTAAGATAAAAGTTACGTATTGTCTTCTGACGAGCAAGTTCTTTGTCATTAATTTCCTTCTCCTGCTCAAGCATTTCTATTTGTTTCTGATTTTTATCAATTTCATAAATCATCTCTAGGGTGGCAATGGTTCGGGTGTTCTTTTCGTTTAGCAAACTATCCTTATAGGTTGCTGCTAGCTGATAGAAATGAAGTGATTTATCAAACACCCTTTTAACCGAATATATTTGAGAGAGTACCTCATAAGCCAGCTGAATGTGTGTAATTGACCCTATTTCGGTTGCCAATGCAACCACCCTTTTAGCATATTTTTCAGCATTTACAATGTTTCCTAACTCTATGCTGGAACGGGATAGATTGATGTAGCTATCGCAAATAAATTTCTTATCGCCCATACTAAGATCGAGCTCCAGTGCTTTGCTAAAAAAATCATGTGCTATTTGAGGTTGCCCCGAGAAAAGATATATTTTGCCAATGGCATTGTATGATATCGCAATTCCTTTCGTGCTATTTATTCTTTGGTTTGCATCGAGCGATAAATTATAGTAATTCAATGCGCTATCTAATACTCCCCGAAACTCGTAAACCTCCCCAATGTTATTATAGTTAATCGCTTCTCCGAGAGTATTTTTCATCTTTTTAGATAGTTCTAGGGCTCTTTCAAAGTATTGAAAAGCCTCCTTATACTGTCCATTTAATGAGTATATATTGCCAAGGCTATTTAATGCAACAGAAATATTATAATTATGCCCAAACTCTTCAGAAAGTTTTAATGCAAGTAAATGATATTCAGTTGCCTTGGGGTAGTTGTCGATTCGTCGGTATACAACACCTATGCTATTTAGGCTAGTGGTTTGCAGGAGAGTGTCTTTTTCTTGCTTTGCAAGAAAAAGAGATTGTTGATGATAATGTAAAGACTTTCCGTAGTTTGCAATATTTCTGTTAAGTACTCCAAGGTTTTGATAAATAATCGATAGGGTTTTCTTATCATTTCCTTGTTGAGCCAAACTCTCTGCTTGAAAAAGATAGCTCTCACTTCGTTTAAAATCGTTCAAACCTCCGTAATACTTTGATATATCAATAAGGATATCAATTTTCCCCTCTATGTTCTCCTCCCTACTTAACGCTCCCTTCAAACTATCTACAAACAAATTATCCTGTGGATAGGAATCATAGTGAATGGGAAAAATAAAAAAAATGATAGTTACAAATTGTACTAAGTAGTTCATCTTTAAATTATTTTTCATCTTGTAAAAATAATAATAGTTTAGTCATTAAAAATTTATGCGTACATTTTCGTAGAAATGAGTTGGAATATTGATTGGTTTTCAAGTAATTTTACGGTCAAAATCAAGATAACTCAGTAGAAAGTACAAACAATGAAAAAAATTGCTGTTTCTTTTCTTGTACTAACCATTCTGGTAGTTGTATTTATTGGTGCTATTGTGGTTACCGGAATTCTGCTTGAGGATAAACTCATTGCCAAAGTGATCATACAGCTTAACAATCGCCTTGATGCAAAAATAAACGTTGAAAAAGTTGATTTATCCTTACTTCAAGGTTTTCCGTACGCATCTGTAGTTCTCCATAAAGTTGATATTAAAGAAGGGAGCCTCGAGGTTGCCCCAGAATTTGAACCGGGTCTTCTTTCCTTCGAAAATGTTATTATCAGGATTGGTTGGATTGGTATACTAAAAAACGAGTATGAAATTGATGAGCTGATTCTAAAAGATGGTTGGATAAATCTCTATTTTGACAACACGGGCAAAGGCAACTACCAGATTTTTAAAACAACAAATGGGAAAACATCTAACTGGCTCCTTCAGCTAAGAGCACTCACATTCGACAATGTGAACATTAGCTATATCGACATACGTACCGGCTGGGTTATGAAAGGCTTAATTCACAGCGGAACATTAAGCGGAAATATCTCTTCCTTGCAGCAGTCCATTTCACTTAACTCAAAAGTAAAAGTTGGTCTTATTAAACAGGGTTCATTCCACTATTTCAGAAATCAAACGGCCTCATTAAAAGCAAACCTATTAATCGATAACGACAAGGTTGTTTTCAATCAGGGATTTTTTAAAATCGGAAAGGCAAAAATTGACCTCAAAGGAAATATTGGAACCGAAATTGGGTCTCCCATTTCACTCATCGTTAAAGGGAGTAACATTGATGCTAATTACCTAGTTTCTTTTCTATCTCAATACAATATTTCCCTTGAACCAAACATTAAAACCAAAGGTGAAATTGCTTTTACATTTGATATTAACGGTTTAAATAAATCGAACAATCCTTTCATATTCAATTTAAAATACCAAACAAATACTTTTTTAATTACTGTTCCTAAAAAACCCCCTATTGTAATAAACGGTTTGCAGGGTTCTTTTACGAATGGAAATCTAGGAAAGCCCGAATCGTCAAGTGCACAAATTACTTTTAATGAGATAAAAACTGGCGATAGCCGTTTTTCGGGTACTTTTAGAATGAAAAACACTAACTCCCCGCTTTGCCATGTTAAGTTAACGGCAGATGTTAATTGCAAAAACCTCGAAGAATGGGGCATTGAATCCCCTTTAAAAACAGGTGATTTTAAGGGTTTTATTGAGTTTCTGGGCAAACTTGAGAGTTGGAATGATATAAGTTTGAGTAGCTTTCAGAATGTGAAAATCGCCTCTGATGGTCAATTCAGCAACTTCTCCATTAAGGAAACGAGTGGAATTAACATTGAGGATGCCCATGGTTCCCTTGAGCTTAACAATAAAATTCTGTACATTCCTAATATCACTGGTTTGGCCAATGGTTCTCTTTTCAACGCATCGGTCTCGGTGAACAAGCCCATTAACCTCATTTCAAATAAAGCTAAATCATCAATTAACGTAAGCCTGTCTATTGATTCTTTGAATAGCGCCTGGTTTTCACAAACCTCCTCTTCCGACACATCCTCACGTTACCCTTCAATTTGGGAGCGAGTAGAGAGTATTTCTGGTTTTGTGTTTTTTAACAATTTTATTCACGACAAATTTGTAAGCAAGCATACTAACATCGATTTTTTTGCATCGAAAGATAGGATTATGTCCAACCGCTTTGTTGGAAATACCTGCAAGGGAACATTCTCGGGCAAATTCTTTTCAACTCCATTACCAAACGGTTACTACAACCTTCTAATATCTACTGAGTTTAAACAGCTCGATATCTCAGAGCTTTTCGACTCGTTCAACAATTTTAATCAAAGCGTAATTAAATCAAATAATATCTCTGGAAACCTTTATGGTTCTTTTGAGTTAAAAGGATTGATGAAAGACTACACTATTCAGTATGAAGGCCTTGAGGTTGACTGCAACGTACGTATAGCAAACGGCCGCCTGGTGGATGTGAAACAGCTCGAAGGGTTGGCTCGATTTATTTCTCTCGACGAATTAAAAGACATTTATTTTGATGAGCTACAGAACAATATTCGTGTCGAAAACGAAACGGTGGTAATCCCAAAGATGCAACTATCCTCCTCGGCAATTAACCTTTCTCTTTCAGGGAAACATTTATTTGATGGTAACTACCAGTATAGAACCGAACTTTTGCTATCAGATATTCTATTCAATAAAGCAAAATCCAATAAGCCAGAAAACAGTGAGTTTGGAAAAGAAATTGACGATAACACACAGCGTACAAAGCTTTTTTTACGTATAGATGGTGATGTTAATGACTTTAAGGTTTCGTACGATGCCGAATCGGCCAGAAACGCTTTTATCGATAATTTAAAGCAGGAAAAACAAACACTTAAGCAAATTTTGAGGGAAGAGTTCGGGTTCCTTAAACGAGAAAAAAACGATTCAACAGTCGTAGTCCCTTCCACAAGTAATGATACCATTAACAATAGCTCTACAAAATTTACTATTGAATGGGACGATGAATAATTATTTCCGCTAATACTTTTCCCTTTCTTTTTCCGTTTGTGTAATTAAATCAAACCCAAAAATTATAGTCTTGGACATTTACTTAACGAAGCAACGCTGGAAAATCATTCTACTTGTAGTGGCCATTGGTATTGGCTTTACTTCACTTTTTATAACCAACAGACTTGTAAAAGAGCTGTCGCAGGAAGAACGGAAAAAAATTGAGCTTTGGGCCGAGGCTATACGTCAACTATCGCAAATATCAACCCTTGATGATTCTTGCCAGAATTTTTCCATCATCATGGAGGTTCTCGATAATAATACCACCGTTCCCGTTATCCTTACCGACGAAGCTGACAATATTATTGGGTTTAATAATATTCACCCCAAAAAGATTGACACCGATATTGAGAAAAAGCGTATGCTTAATAAAATGAAGGCCTCAAAGGAACCTATCGAGGTGGTACTTCTCGATGATAGTAAGAACTTTGTTTACTACAAGGACAGCACAACCCTCACAAAACTCACATACTATCCATATATACAATTACTTATAATAATTCTTTTTATTCTAGTTTCATACTATGCGTTCAATCAATCGCGAAAATCTGAGCAGAACCAGGTTTGGGTTGGGATGGCAAAGGAAACGGCTCATCAACTTGGTACCCCCACCTCGTCACTGCTTGCATGGCACGAAATAATTAAGGATTCAAATCTTTCTCCTGAGCTAATTAGCGAGTTCGGTAAGGATATTTCTCGCTTGGAAAAAATAGTTGACCGTTTCTCAAAAATTGGTTCGAGACCTTCTCTTAAACCTGTTAACCTGGTACAAACCATCAATAATAGCATTAACTACTTGAAAAAAAGAACGTCCACTAAGGTTACTTTCATAAAAAATTACGATGAAAATGAAAGCATTATTGTTCCCATTAATGAAACCCTGTTTGAATGGGTGGTAGAGAATATCACCAAAAATTCTATTGATGCCATTCAGCAAAGCGGAGAAATTTCTTTCAAAATAACAGATAACATACAAGTTGTATACATTGATATTACCGATAACGGAAAGGGTATTGCCCGTAGTCAGTATAAAACAATTTTTCAGCCTGGTTTTACCACAAAATCAAGAGGCTGGGGTTTGGGTCTTACCCTTTCAAAAAGAATTGTTGAAGAATACCACAATGGGAAAATTTTTGTTAACTACTCTGAAATTGAAAAGGGTACTTCATTCCGAATAGTTCTTCGTAAGTCGCACTTTTATAGTTAATTGACCCCTGTTGTTAAGATTTCGTTATACCTGGCTTTGTTTCTTAGTATGTCTGTACTTAATTGAATGATTGAATCGTTCGAAACTTCATACTCAGTTCGTCCGCGCTGAAAAGAATACCTCGAAACAATCTCCTCCTCCAAAAGGGCTTTTATCTCCTTTTTATAGAGGTCAAAATCATTCATTCTGTTTAATTCAATAACACCCTGTAAACTATCAATCAATGGTTGTATCGTTTCTAAATAGTTTTCACTTTTTGCAGCTTGAGTAAGGTCTTGAAGTATTTGCTCGGTTTGGCTTTGGTATTTAAAATTTTTAGTCTTTAAAAAATCAATAAACACATCGTATTCCCTCTCAGATAGTTTGAAATTTCTGGGGTATACATCCTTACCTCTATTCCCATAATGGTATATTGTTGCATATTCAAAGAAGTAATTATTAGTATACAGTATTGATGCAATCCTGCTATAATACGATTGCTCGATAAGAATGTCGGGCGTTATGCCGCCGCCATCGTAAACAATTCTGCCGTTTTTTGTAGTGAATTCGTTAATTAGGGAGTCGGGAATGTAGCTGATGCTACCATCCTCGTTTCGTTGAGTAAAATCGACAGCCTGAATGCAACGACCGCTGGGTATGTAGTACTTGGCAGTTGTAATTTTTACTTGTGTATTATATGGCAATGGACGAGTAGCCTGCACAAGACCTTTTCCAAAAGTTCTCTCACCAATAATAATGGCTCTATCAAGATCTTGGAGTGCTCCAGCTACAATTTCTGAAGCTGACGCTGAAGCTCTGTCAACCAAAATGGCTAATGGAATGGTTGTATCTAATGGCTTTGTTTGTGTTTCGTACTTATTGTCAAACTCGTCGATTTGACCCTTAGTATACACAACAAGCTGATTCTTCTCAACAAACAGATTTACAATCTTAACAGCCTCATATAAAAGTCCTCCAGGGTTTCCTCTTAAATCAAAAATTAAATATTTTGCCCCCATACCATTTATCAATCCCTCAACTTTTTCCTCAACATCCTTGCTCGATTCAGCAGTAAAATTTATTAATTTAATGTATCCAACATTATTGTTTACGATACCATAAAAGGGTATGCTGGGAAGATGAATTTTCTCTCTTCTAAAGTTAAATACCAATGAATCAGCAACGCCAATCCTTCGGACTGTTACTGAAAGTTCAGTTTTAGGAGCTCCTTTAAGCAGGTTGCTTACCTTTTGTACCGTTAAATTTTTTACCGAGATATTATCGATATAAATTATAGTATCTCCAACCAAAATACCAGCTTTATGAGAAGGTGTACCTTCGTATACTTCAGATACAACGGGGTAATTGACTCCGTGCCGTATTAGAGCCCCCATTCCACCATATTCTCCGGTTGTTTGAAAGTCGAACTGTTCTTTACTTTCTTCAGGAACAAATTCATTATATGGGTCAAGTGATTGCAACATTGCATCGATTCCTACCCGAATCAACTTTTCAGGATCTGTTTTATCAACATAAAACACATTGAGATCCCTAAAAAAAGAGAAAAATATATCTAAACTTTTTGATGTACTAAAGTCGACCTCCTTTTTGAAAGCGAAAAGGAAAAGTACAGACACGATTAGTAATGAAACAATTAATACCTGCTTTATCCTAACAATTTTCATAGTATAACATTTAATAACATCGGTTTTTAGGTTCACTAGGGAACGGGATCGATTCCGTGACCGCCCCAGGGATTGCAACTCACAACTCTTTTAATACAAAGCCAGCCACCTTTTATGGGTCCATGTTTCTTTAACGCCTCAAGGCAATAGTTTGAGCAAGTTGGGTAGTAACGACAAGATGGGGGAAAAAATGGGCTAATAAATACCTGGTAAGCTCTTATGGGTAATACCAATATCTTTATTAATATCTTTCTAATGCCTAAATATATGTTCTTTGCAGTTTGATACATCCCTTAACTATAAATTCTTTAGTATGCTATCCATTAACGTGTATATCGATTTCTGTATAGTTGTAAAGTTCTCAATACGATCAGAAACATAAAGAAATGCAATGTTTACTGATGTTTTTTTTTCTACACAGAATTCATGTACCACTCGATTTCGAATCCGGTAAACCTCCTTCATTCTTCTTCTTAGTAAATTTCGATCTACTGCTCGCTTGAATTTTTTCTTAGGTACCACAAATAACACAGAAACTCCAATGTTATCCATTTCCTCTTTTTTCACCAAATATATAACTTTTACCGGGTAATGGGTATTCCATTTACCCTTCGAAAAGAGTTCATCGATAGCCTTTTTACTTCTTAGTATTCTAGATTTGGGTAGGCCGAATCCTTTCATTTAAAAGGTATAATCAGAGAAAAAAAAGATGGGGTAACGCCCCATCTCTACTTATTCTCCTTGTTATATTTTTTAATATACTCTTCGAGGGCTTGGGTCATACTTGGGCACGTTGGCGTTGGTGCATTAACATCAAGCCTCAATCCGTTATCCTTAACTGCCTTGGCTGTGGTGGGTCCAAAAGCCGCAATTTTAATTTCTTTCTGGCTGAAATCAGGAAAGTTATGGAATAAAGATTTAATGCCACTCGGACTATAAAAGACAAGCATATCGTACTCCATTCCATTTAAATCTGAAAGATTGCTACTTACTGTTCGGTAAAGTATTGCTTTTGTATATTTTACTTTCGATTTGTCAAGCGATTTTGGAATCTCCGCTTTATGAACATCAGATAGAGGTACTAAAAACTTTTCGTTCTTATGTTTTGTAATAAGTTCGATTAGATGAGGAAATGTTCCCTGTCCAAAAAATATTTTTCTTTTTCGATACACAATATACTTCTGAAGGTAGTGAGCCACCGATTCGGTAATACAAAAATATTTCATGGTTTCCGGAACAGCAATTCTAACCTCCTCACATATGCGAAAAAAGTGATCTATTGCTGTTCTACTTGTAAATATCACAGCAGTATGTTGAAGAATGTCTATTCTCTGTTGACGAAACTCTTTTGAGGATACCCCTTCAACCTGAATAAATGGTCGAAAGTCAATCTTTAAATTGTGCTTAGTGGCCAGCTCCAAATAAGGTGATTTTTCGCTTTGAGGATCAGGCTGAGATACGAGAATCTTTTTGATTTTCAAGGCCCTAGGTTTTTTCGTTCAACTCACTAACAACTACATCATTACTTCTTTAACCACAATGAGCAAAGGAGTAATTTCAAGGGCACAAAGGTATAAAACGAAATAGAAAATTGAAAATCCTTTCGAAATAAATAGCTGAAAGGTTCTTGTGATTCTCATTATCAGGGCAATAATTACTGTGACAAGTAAAGTGTAAAGTACAATACTTGCAACTAATCCTTGTGAGTAAAAAAGAATGAATGCTAGGGGAACAAGCACTAAGCCTAGTATACGAGTATAAATACTCTGGTTAAACGTAAGCTCCTTAATTTCTGCTTTCGTTTGCGAGAGGTTGGCAATTGCAAACAATAATATTCTTTTTATCAGATAAAATGAGACTAATGCGCTAAAAATAACCAGTACAAGAATCCATTTTGGTGTGTTAAGAGGTATGCTAAAATGAAAATAATCGATTATATAAACAAATAATAATGAGGTGATTAAGAACATATTTGCATCGAGAATAAAATGAACTCTTCTCCTCATCAATGATCCATCGCGATGTATTTTACCTGCATTATACAAAGAAAATGCTGCTTGAATTATTCCTTTTAAGTAACCGTAAGAGTAAACTCTTAATACAGAGACAGTTGCCAGTGCAAGCATAATAACTAAAAAAAAACAATTTTCGGTGTTAGATGACTGAGCATTGATTTTGGTTGCAGTAATATGTATCGGATGTTCCTTTATTTGCTTTGTTTCAACAAAAATTTGTTCATGTAAACTTGTATTATTTTGGTTATCTGATTTATCGAATAACCAAAACTTATCAAAAAATAGTGTTGCTTCTTTTGTTTCAAGATTTACTATGGTTTCATAGAAAGGGAACTCAATACCTTTAGGGCAAACGATACATGTTGTATCTTTTATTGGTCTTTCCTTAATTAACTTTCTTTTTTGTGCTTCAACCTGCTTTATTTTATACTCCCTTACCTCTTTAGTTTTCCGTTCATTCATTATAAAAATTGGGTCAACTCCTAGGGAAAAAGCTTCAAGAGAATCCTGATGATTAGGCACAGGGATTGAATCAAGCTGATTAACTACCGCTTTTGTAGCAATCGTGTCTTTTAACAGCGAAATATTTTGTTTATTTAAAAGCATTAATTTTAGTAATTGATGTTAGCAAATATAGCATGCGTTTTTAAAAGGAAAAAAAGATAAAAACAAATAAAAATATCATGGAAAAAGTTAATAGGCCTTAGCCTTGAAAATAACGAACAATCAATCTTGCTCGAGCGTCACCAACTAGCTCTTTTAACTCGGATAAAGATGCATCTTTAAGGGCTTCAGTTGTTTTATACTTTTTAAGCAGCTTTTCAATAGTTTTATGCCCCACACCAGCAATCTCTTCAAGCTTTGACTTTGTTACCGATTTAATTCTTCGGTTTCGATGGTGCTTTATTCCAAATCGGTGCGCCTCATTACGAATGTGTTGAATAACCTTTAGCGTTTCTGAATTTTTATCTAAGTATAAAGGTACGGTATCGTTTGGGGTAAATATTTCTTCTAACTTTTTAGCTATTCCAATTATTTTAACCTTTTGTTCAATTTGTAACTCTTTAATTGCTGTATATGCATAATTTAATTGTCCTTTACCTCCGTCAATAACAATTAACTGGGGTAGTGATAAATTTTCTGATATAAGTCGCTTGTATCTTCTTTTAACAACTTCATACATCGAAGCAAAATCGTTGGGCCCATCAACGGTTTTAATATTAAAATGTCGGTATTCATTTTTTGATGGTCTAGCATTCCGAAAAACCACACATGCTGCTACGGGATTAGTTCCTTGTAAGTTTGAATTATCGAAACACTCGATATGAGAAGGAAATTCAGTAAGGTTTAGGTCGGTTTTTATTGTGCTTAATAATCGTTCCACAATAATGTGTGTTCTATTCCTTTCGTTATTAGTATTTCGCTCCAAGGCGAAAGCTTTTGCGTTGCGTAATGAAAGGTCTAATAGTTTTAGCTTATCACCACGATTAGGTACATGGTATCGACATCCTTCTATTTTAAATTCAGGAATGAACTGTGTAACAATTTCCCGAGCAGAACTTCCTGTTCTATTCTTTATTTCTGCAATTGCAAATCCAAGCATTTCTTCCTGGGTTTCATTTAGCACCTTTTTTAACTCAATATTATGAGATTGAATTATTGAGCCATTCACAATTTTTAAGTAATTCACATAGTGGAATGGAGGTTTTGAATAAATACTATATACGTCCAAATCCTTGTAACCTTGGTTAACGATAGTGGTTTTTGACTGAAAACGCTCAATAATATCTATCTTGTTTTTATATTCCTGGGCCTCTTCAAACTTGAATAATTTTGAGGTCATGAACATCTGTTTTTTTAACTCTCCATGAACTGCGTTAACGTTTCCCTTTAAAATATTAACCACTGAATCAATACTTTTTTGATAATCAATCTCATTTTGATTTGCAACACAAGGAGCTAAACAATTTCCTAGCTGGAACTCAAGACAGGGTTTAAACTTTCCCTTAGAAATATTCTCCTGCGTTAACTTTAAATTGCATGTACGCAAAGGATACATACTCCGAAATAGCTCGAGTAATGTTTTAACTAGAAGCCCGGAAGTGTATGGACCAAAGTACCTGCTTCCATCTTGAACTACTTTTCGTGTGGAAAAAACTCGGGGAAACTCTTCGTTTTTTACGCAAATCCAGGGGTACGTTTTATCATCCTTTAGGAGAATATTATACTTTGGTTTGTGTTTTTTTATTAAATTATTTTCCAACAGAAGCGCATCGCTTTCTGAATTTACAATAATATGATCTATTGAGTTAACTCTTGAAACAAGAGTTCGCAACTTAGCATTTTCATATCTATTTTTATTGAAATATGACGAAACTCTTTTTCGTAAATTTTTTGCTTTCCCCACATAAATTATTTCGTTCTTTATATTTGAAAAAATATAAACACCTGGGGATATCGGAAGGTTTGCTAAGTAATTTTGAAACTTATTTTGCATCTAAGTTTACTTCTTAGATAAAAAGATCTACATGTTTAAAGTTTGTTGAATCAAAAAGACCCTTGTGGTATATTTTTAGCTCAGGAATAACTGTTAGTGCCATAAATGAAGCTGTCATAAAAGGAGATTCCAAGGTACAACCATTCTCCTTTACCAGATTATTTAACTCTTGATACATTTGACTAACTTTATCTCCATCCATACTAGTCATCAATCCATAAAAAGGCAATGGTATACCTTGTGTTTCGTTATGGGTATAACATATTCCTCCCCTGCTATCAATAATCCACGTTAAGGATTTATAAATACTTTCATCATCGCATCCCACTGAAATTATATGGTGGGAATCATGTGCGATACTTGCTGCAATTGCTCCCTTTTTAATTCCAAATCCCCGAATAAAACCCACAATGGGTTTTGAATTTGAATACCTATCAAGTAGAACAATTTTTAATAAATCTTGTTGGGGGTTTGTATCAACAACTGAACCAATTGGAACTAATACGGTTTCTTTAATCCATTTAGTAATTAATTCACCGTCTATTACACCTATTACATTTAAATTTTGACTTTTGGCAGTAACTTTTAATTCTTCTTTGCATAACTCATCCCTAAAATAGAAACTATTGGGTAAGGTTTTGGGTTCGTTTAAGAATACTTCGTTCTGCCCAAATATTTTTTCTCCGTCAATATATGTTTCAATTACATCGAAAGACACAAGGTCATTTACTACTGTGAAATCGGGTTTACAATTAACCTCGATTTTCCCAATAGGGATTTTGTAATGATTTATTGGGTTAATGCAAGCTATTTGAAGCACCTCATATAAATCGTATCCAAGCTCAATAGCTCTTGCAACGATTTTGTTAATATGACCTTTCTGTAAATAATCTGGGTGACAATCGTCGGTACAAAACATAACTGAGTCTTTGTGGCTTTTAACAATAGGTATTAACTTCTCGAAGTTTTTTGCTGCACTTCCTTCCCGTATCTGGATTTTCATTCCTAAACCTATCTTTTCAATAGCCTCCTCTGTAGTACTACATTCATGATCGGTTGAAATACCTGAATTAACATATTGCTCTAACGGAACACCCGATAAACCAGGAGCGTGCCCATCAATTGGTTTTCCAACTTTTTTTGCTGCGTTCAACTTTCTGTGCACATCCTTATCGTTAAAAACCACCCCAGGGAAATTCATCATTTCAGCTAAAAAATAGAAATCATTCTCTTTCAGCAACGACTCAACTTTTTCAGCACCAAGAACAGCTCCACTTTTCTCAATGGGTGAAGCCGGTACACAGGATGGGATACCGAAAAAGAATTTTAGTTTCGTTTGTTTTGCATCATTTACCATAAACCTTATCCCATCAATCCCTGCAACGTTCGCAACTTCATGAGGATCGGTAACCACAGCTACGGTTCCATGCCTAACAGCCATACGTGCAAAAGCGCTAGGTATTAACATAGAACTTTCAATATGTATGTGCGAATCGATAAACCCAGGAAGTATAAAAGGTTTGTTTACATTGGGGCAATTTTTAATTTCGATAATTCTCCCTCCCGACATTACAATCTCCACACCCCTCTTTGTCCTTAGCTCGGGAGACACCAAAACCCCCTTTACAACCGTTACCTCTTTATTCATAATCCTTTTTTAAAAACAACCTCTCCAATGTTCCACGTGGAACATTGGCTGATGGTTTGGTTAAACATTTAGTTGTTCCACGTGGAACTTTACCTGCCAAGGTAAACAAGCAATACATTTATATCACTAGGTGATACCCCTGGTATCCTCCTTGCTTGTCCTATTGTTGTTGGTTTTATTCTTGATAATTTTTGTTTAGCTTCTGTTGATATTGAGTTTAGCGTGTTGTAGTCAAAATTTGTGTTAATATTTATGTGGTCTAATCTATGCAATTTATCAGCAACAAGCCTTTCTCTAGCGATATATCCTCCATATTTAATTTGTATATCAACCGATTCAATGACATCTACTGTAAATGATTCAATGCTATTTACAATTTTTGTCAATTTATGGTATTTTGACGCCAGTTGAATTAAATTAACTTCGGGACGAAGAATTATATCAATTAACTTTCTTTTTTGGGTAATTGGTGTTGATTTAATTTCAATTAAATAACCATTAATTTCGTCGGGGTTAACACTATGGTTTTTTATAAAACTTATTAGTGTCTTAATATCTTTAAGCTTCTTCTCTAGAATATCCATACGTTCGCTTGAAGCGAGTCCTAACTTATATCCTATAGGTGTTAATCGTTCGTCCGCATTATCTTGACGTAACAAAATTCTATGTTCTGCTCTACTTGTAAACATTCTGTAGGGTTCATCCACTCCTTTTGTTACTAAATCATCAATTAAAACTCCTATATATGCCTCTTCCCTGCTAAGTATAAACTTTTCTTTTTTTAATATTGCATTGCTGGCATTAATTCCTGCAATTAATCCTTGCGCTGCTGCTTCTTCATAACCAGTAGTTCCGTTAATTTGACCCGCAAAGTATAAGTTTTTTATTTGCTTTGTTTCAAGGGTATGAAATAATTGTGTTGGAGGAAAGTAATCATACTCTATTGCGTATCCTGGTCGAAGAATATGAACATCTTCAAATCCCTGAATTTTTTTTAAAGCTTTGTACTGTATATCGGAAGGCAAAGATGAGCTGAATCCATTCAGATACATTTCGTATGTGCTTTCACCTTCGGGTTCTAAAAATAGTTGATGCTGTTCTTTATCAGCGAAGGTTCTTAACTTATCTTCAATACTTGGACAATATCTAGGGCCTATTCCTTGAATTTCTCCTTTGAATAAAGGGCTTTTTTGAAATCCGACTTTAAGTGTATCGTGAACAATATTACTAGTATGTGCAATATAACAACTTTGCTTTTGTAACGTATTGGGTTCTTTGGTTAGATATGAAAAGAATTTTACTTCATCATCTTGCTTTTGTTCTACAAGCTTGTTTAAATTAACTGTTCTCTTGTCAATTCTAACAGGGGTTCCTGTTTTCATTCTTCCAGTTTGAAATCCTAAACTTTTAAGCTTTTCAGTTAATCCATAAGATGCTACCTCGCCTATTCTTCCTCCAGGAAACCTAACTTCACCAACATACATTACGCCTGTTAGAAATGTACCATTAGTTAATATTACACTTTTCGCTTTTATTTTTAATTCTAATTGGGTTACTACACCAATAATGGTTTTGTTATCTACCAACAAATCGGTTACACTGTCTTGAAGAAGGAAAAGGTTTGGTATTTTTTCTAATTCTTCTCTCCATTTTTGTGAAAAAATCATTCTATCGCATTGTGCTCTAGGACTCCACATTGCAGGTCCCTTTGATTTGTTAAGCATGCGAAATTGAATAGTACTTAAATCTGTAATAATTGCAGATAACCCACCAAGAGCGTCAATTTCACGAACAATTTGACCTTTTGCTACACCTCCCATTGCAGGATTGCAACTCATTTGAGCTAACTTTGTTAGATCAATTGATATTAGTAATACTTTTGATCCTAGATTTGCTGCGGCTGCTGCGGCTTCACATCCTGCATGACCTCCTCCAACTACAATTACATCAAATTCATTTAACATTTAGTAAAGTTTCATTAAGATTATTTAACCAAAAGTTTTCAGCTACTCTCATGTCATATTGTTCCTTTTCAGTGTGATCGTTAAAACCCACCATATGTAAAACACCGTGAACCATTACTCTGTTTAACTCTTCTGAAAATTCTTGTTGAAAGTCTGCCGCATTTGATTTAACAACTTCGATACATATATATATATCAGCAGAGATAATATTATTACTTGTATATGGAAAAGTTATAATATCAGTTAAATAAGAATGGTTTAAAAATTTTGTATTGATATCTAATATCTCTTTTTCATTTGTGAAAATATAGTTTATTTCCCCAACTTTTTTATTATAATATGTTATTACATTTTTTAACCATGCTTTTGTTATTCTTACTTTTTTTAATTTAAACGTTATATTGTTTGAAAAAAAATTAATTGCCACTATTTAGATAAATTAAAAATTAGTTCAACCTGAGATCCGTTATTATAAAAATTAATAGTATCGGCTAAGTTACGCATTAAAAATACTCCTCGCCCAGATATGTTCTCAATATTTTCAGGTTTTGTTGGATCGGGTACACTCTCGTAATTGAATCCTTCACCTTGGTCTTTAACATAAATATGAATGGAAGAATCGTTTATTTGAACTGAAACATCTACAGATTTAGTATCATCGAATTTATTTCCATGTACAATAGAATTATTAACTGCTTCTATTGTAGCTATCAGAACTTTACCATACAAATCGGATGAAAGGTTACAACCTTCTGATATTTCATCTACCAACTTTTCGACGTGGCAAATATTTTCTAACTTAGAAAGTATGCTAATAGACTTTTTCATTAATTATAATATAAAATTACAGGTAAATTATACTTATTATTAGTTGTAAATGTTTCAAAAAGCTAAAATAAAAGTTGATATTAATCATCTTTTTTAAGGAAGTAACCAATTTTCTGGGTTCTCAATTTTGCTCTCGTGCCATATTTGCAAATTTAATATACTTTTCCCTGTTTTGGGCTCAGAAAAAATTTCACCAATCTCTTGTTGGGCTTTCAGCATGTCTCCTACCTTAACATATACTTTTGAAAGATTTGAATAAACGGATAAAAAATCTCCATGCCTTACAATTACTGCTATATTAGAACCTGGTATGGACACCACTTTTTTAACTTCGCCTTCATATATTACCGTTATTTTACTATTATTTGGCATACTAATATCAACACCATTGTTTTTAATTTTTACACCCTTTAATACAGGATGGTTATGTTCACCAAACTCTCCAACAATGATTCCTTGGGCTGATGGCCAGGGTAATTTCCCTTTATTACCAAAAAATCCTTCGGAAAGTTTTAAATAACGCGAATCTCTTACTACAGTTCCTTTATTATTCTTTGCTTTTCTTGCCTCCTCTGCTATAAGGTTTTCAATGGCTTTATTCAAATCTTCCATTGCTCTTTTTCTTTCTTTTAGTTCTTTTTTTAATTGTTTTTCTCTTTTTTGTAATTCTGATACGTTTCTCTTATATTTTATTTGTTCACTGTTTAGTGAACTTACTTCTGTTGTTTTATCGTTAATTAGTTTTTCTAAATTTTTCTTGTTTTCCGACAACTTATATATCTCATCATTCATTAGGGTTTGCATGTTTATAATTTCTTTTCCTTGCTTCTCTCTAAAAACTAACAGCTGTTGATAAAATCGCATACGTTTGTATGCTTGACTAAAATCATTTGATGAGAATATAAATACTAACATTTGCATTTTTGACCGGTTTCTCCAAGCAAATCGTATTAGTTTTGCGTACTCTCTTTTTAAATTAGAAATATCTTTATTTAAACCATTTATAATAACATTTTTATTATAGATTTCTTTTTCTATTAGTATAATTTGTAACTCAATATCATCTATTAGCTTTTTTCGAAGTTTAATTTTTGAATTTAATAAGTTAAGCTCATTAACGCTTTGAGAACGTTTTTTTTCAGTATCAGTTAGCAATTTATTTGTTAGCTGAATTTCTTGCTCTGTTTTTATTTTTCTTTGCTCTAGTTCACTAATGGTTTGTGATTTTGAAGCAAAAAAACAAAGGAGCAATATTATAGATATTATTAACCTGAATTTACTCATTATTTGGATAAAGAGGTAAAACCTTAAAAGTTGAATCATATTGAAATTGAATTGATTCCTGAATGTTTAAATTTCTAAAATCAAGTTCTATTTCTATCGGATTATTCTCTAATTTAAATGAAGTAATTACTTTTTGCGGGTAATTAGTTGAGTAGTTTGAATCGAAACTGTAATTAGTAGATAAAGAATACTTACTACTATAATCGTTAATAATATCAAAATATTGTAATTCCTTTGAAACTGTGTTAAATGTATATGTATAATTATATATTGTGTCTTTGAATAAATAACTTGAAATTATTGGGTTATTTCTATTCAAATTTTTGTTCATGTGAATATTTTTTGTTATTAAATACGGTTTTCCAAGCAAAACATTTTGTATTAAAACAAACGAAACCTCAAAACCTAATTTTTCTGAGATTGTTTGATAATCCGATTCAAATACTGTTCTATCAGGGTTGTCAACCACAAGAATTTTCTCAGGAAAAGCATAAAATGAAGCAATTGGGATAGAAAAACTTGATGAAAATTCTATAAAAATAATTGAATCAGTATTAACAGTCATATTTGACTTTAGTGTATGTAATGTTCCTTTGTAATCTATTCTTATATTGAATTTTTGATTTTCAATATATTCATCAATATAGGTTGATTCAATAAGGGAATCAAAATGATGCGCAAAATTATATGTTGAAGTAGAATTGTATATTTTATCGCTTGATTTACAAGTAACTAAAAAAACAATTAGTATTAATAATGGTATTACATTATTCTTCAACATAATTTTTCAATTCAATTTTTTTTTGTAATGTTAATGAATTTCCTCCTAAATCTCGTGCTTTTAACCAGTATATATAAGCGGCTTCTTTATTACCAGAAAGAAAAAGGGCATCAGCGTAATGTTCAATTATCACAGGGCTTTTACTACCATCTTTTGCTACTGCATTTTGAAGAACTTCTTTGGCTTCGTTGTAACGCTCCATTTGAAAAAGAACCCATCCTTTAGTATCGATATAGGTACTATTGTTTGGTTCAATAAGTACTGCTCTGGTACTCATTTTTAATGCTTTTCTTAATTTTTTTCTTTCAATTGAAAGGTAATAACTATAGTTGTTTAATGATCGTGCATTTTTAGGATTTAATTTAATACTTTTTTCATAATTTTTATATGCTTCCTTATTTCGGTTAATTTTGTGACACAAATCAGCAATTGTTGCATGCATTTCAGAGTTTATTTCATTACTATTTATTATTCTAGTTGCTTTCTTAAGAGTAGCGATTGCTTCAAGGGTATTACCAATATTATCAAGTGAAAGAGCTTGTAAAATATAGAATATATCCTTTTGTGGAAACAATTTTTGTGCTTGCTGCGATAAATTAATTGCTGAAACGTAACTAGATGTTGAAAAGTCGAAAGAAATGGCCTTTTCCCAGTTATCAGAATTCATGTTGTCATACTGTATCATATAGGCTAGCTGTTGTCTAGCCTTTGAAAAATTACGTGTATTTAAAAAGTGTTCATAAGCTAAGGCATGCACTTCAACTATACCATTATAATTATGTAAATAATTAATAATTATATTATCTAGTATATCTGAATATAAAGAGTAATATGTGGGCTCGTAAAGGATAGGATAGAATAAATCGATTAAACTTTTTGAAGAAATACTTGAATCTTGGCTTAATTCGTTTAGGTAGTTTATTGATTCTTTTACATTTCCTAAATTTTTCAATTGTAAATATTTATTGACTTTAATGAATGAATTTGTAGGCTCTAAATCAATTGCGTTATTTATTTGCACTAAGCCTAAACTGTCATTTCCTTGTCTAAAACTAAGTTCACTTCCGTACAGTTGGTATAATGCAACATTAGGAAAAAGTGAAGTTAATTTATCAATTTCATTTGATGCTTTACTTAAATCGTTTAATTCAAATAATATTTTAATTTTAGTATCAGCAATTTGTGGATTGAAACCAGATTGATTTGTGATTTGCTCGAGTAATTCAATAGATTTCTTTTTTTGTCCTATATCATTATATAATAGGGCTAAACTGTATTTATAACTGGGGTTTAATGAGTCAAGCATTACCAAAGCAATTTGGTTTTTTAATGCTTCATTCATTCTATTTTCGTTTATGTATAGAATACCCAGATAGTTTCGATAAAACTTATTTGATTCTTCTAGAGATATCGCCTTTTCTAAATACTTAATTGCGCTAGTATTATTATTTAATGAACCGTGAACTAGAGATAACTCATAGTATGGTGCAGAGTTTGCGGAATCAATACTAATAGATTTGTTTTGTAGTATAATAGCATCGTTATAACGACCTATTAATCTACTTTTTACACCTTCGTAGTAATATATATATGGGCCAACACTTGTTTCATATTGATTTTTACTTATAAAAATATTGCTTGTTTTACAAGCATATACGTTTAGTATGATTAATGTGCTAAAGAATATCCTAAAATATTTAATTTTCATTTATTAGCTGTTTTAAGTACCAGAATGACCGAACCCTCCTTCTCCTCTAACTGAATCGTTAAGTTTATCGCTATGTATCCATTCAACTACTTCGTGTTTTGCTACAACCAATTGTGCTATTCTTTCACCATCATCAATCGTAACAATGGAGTTACTTAGGTTAACAAGTATTACGCCAATTTCCCCTCTATAGTCTGAATCGATAGTTCCCGGAGTATTAAGTACTGTTAATCCTTTTTTTAATGCTAGTCCGCTACGAGGTCTGACTTGTGCTTCGTAACCAATAGGTAGTTCAATATACAAACCGGTTGGAATTAATTTACGTTCAAAGGGTGGTATAGTTACTGTGTTATTCAAATTGGCACGTAAGTCCATACCAGCACTGTAAGGGGTACTATAACCTGGTGATTGATGTTTTGAGTTGTTAACAATTTTTACCTCCATTTTATAAATGTTTTTATTGTTTGCTTAACTGGAATTCTTTCGAAATAAATAATAAACAATAAATAAAATAAAATTAATGTAACTCTATACAGAAAATAAATTACTGGCTGATCGATTTTTATAAAATATCCAAAAATAAAAATTACTATACCTACAATGAAATGAATTGACATTGCTTTTAAATCATAAGGTATTTTTAAGAATTTTTTATTTCCCTGGTAACATAAAATACACATGACTATATAACAAAATAAACGGGCAATTGCCGCTCCGTAGTAGCCAATTCTGGGTATTAAAATAATGTTCAAAGTAACTGTTATTGCTGCTCCAGCAAAAGTGTAATATATTCCATACCATGTTTTATTAGTTAGCTTATACCATATGCTAAGGTTAAAAAATACACCTGCAAATAAGTTTGCTAACAAAAGTAACGGAACAACATCTAATCCTTCTCTAAATTGTTTTCCTACAAGTAATTGTAGAATATCTGTAAACAATCCAACACCTAAGAAAATAATTAATGTGAATATGAAAAAATACTTCATCATATTGCTATAAATACTTTTCGAGTCTTTATTATCGGCATGTGAAAAGAAAAACGGCTCTGCTGCATACCTATACATTTGTATAAAAAGAACCATTAATACAGCAAGCTTAACATTTGAACCATATATTCCTAATTGATATAATGGATTACTTTCTTCACTAATTAAATATTTTATAAAAATTCTATCAAAGGATTCGTTGGTTGTGCCACCCAATCCGCTTATTAATAGCGGAAGAGAATATAACATTATTGTTTTAACCTTTGATATGTTGAATCGTGATGGAATAGTACCTGAAAAGAGTAAAAGTAAAACGGTAATAATAACACTACTAACTAAATTGCTAATAAATACATAGGTTATTCCAATTGAGGGATTATAAATTAATTCTTTGAATGGGAAATTATATGCTGGGCAAATTTTTAAGAAGAAAAAGTTTAAAAACACATTTATTACTACACCAACAATTTTGATTGAGGAGAATACTAATGGCTTATTAAGTAACCTTAAACGTGCAAACGGTATAGCACAAAATGCATCTAAACCAATAACAACAGAAAGTAAGTAAATGTATTCAGGGTTTGATGGGTAACCTAATCCGTTTGATATTACTGGTGAAAAAATTGAGAATACTAGTATAAAAATTGAGCTTGTAAACAGTAATGTATAAAATGCTGAGGAGTAAACTGTATCGGTATCTTTTTCTTTTGATGCAAAACGAAAATATCCAGTTTCCAATCCAAATGTAAGGAATACCAACAAAAATCCGAGATAGGCGTACATTTCAGTTATTATACCATAATCCTCCTGTAGGAATACTCTGGTATGAAGTGGTACTAGTATATAGTTAAGTAAACGAGGAACAACGCTACTTAACCCATACAATGCAGTTTGTCCTGCTAATTTTTTTAAATATCCCATTGCTATCCGTCTAATCCTGAATTGTTGAATAGTATATATCCAAAGTTAAAGAGCACATAAAACTGTTTATTCTCTTTGGGATAATAGTTAACCGATAAACTTATAGGGCCTACTCTAGTTTGTTTAACCACCGAAATTGAACCGAACAGGTAATATTTAGTGAAAGCCTTGTCATATGAAGCTGTGAAATCTTCATTCTTTACTAATTGTTTATATGGCTGAAAAAAGTATAACTCGGAACGTAAACTTAAGTCTTTTGAGAAATTAAGGATTGGTATTAATCCGGCACCAATAAAACTATTTGAATACAGGTGTTTAATAAACAAGGTTTTACTGTGTGATGTGGGTGAAAAAGATTTTGCATTTAGAATGCTAGCAGTATAGTTGTTAAAAAAAGTTCTGTTTGAGTAGAAACCTTCGAGGTATAAACCGAATACTATTTGTTTAGCTAAAACATTATGATAGGATTCATTTAGAAAATGAATGTTAAACCAATTATGGTAAAAGTAATCCTCAATGTACATTTGACTAGTGGTTCCTGGTTCGTGGTCTTCTCTACCATATACATACCCAAACTTTATGAATTGCTTTCTACCACTAGTAGGGTACATTCTAAAATTTAAAGTATTTCTGTCAACAGAAAATTCTCCAACTGCAAAACGAAAGTATGTATTATCAGGTAAATCAGTAGTTAAAAAGTTATCAACCTGGTAATATTCATTCATTGTTTCACCTGTTTTTAGAGCCATTTTCATCATGGAGTTTACCTGTAAAGGGGCTCCGATATCACCTTCGAAAAAAAATTCTTTTTTAATAAGGTAAGCTGGTTTAGCATCTGTAAAGAATGGGTCTACACTACTATTATAGTAGTCGAATCTATTTAGAGTTAAACCAAATTCAGTATAAAATGGTAAAACCGTAGGATAGTCTTGTCGTGCCTGAACAAGAAAACTTGAGTAAAGTTTGCCAAAGTATGTGTTTAAGTTTAAACGATGTGATGGTGTACTCAATAATTTTAAATTAGTTTCGAAGAAGCCTTGATTTAAACTTGTTGATGACACATTTCCTCCAATCGCAAAAGATAGTGTGGGTTGTTGGGTAATATCAAGATGTAGATCGTAAACATCCTTTTCATAATTAAAAATGGCTTGTGGATATATTCTGTCAATATAACCATCAGAAACCAACTTGAAGTACTCTTTTTTAAAACGTTCATGAGATATAACAGATGATTTTTTTCTAATCATTCGTTCTACATAATTCTTCTGAATTGGTTTTAATCCATTAATTGCTATGTTGTTGTAGTAAAGGTTGGGTTGCTTACCTATAAATTCTTTTCTCTTTTTGTTTACGTACGATGTATCAACTTCTCTATTAACAATGGTTCGAATAGAATCGATATATTTTAATGTATTAGTATATCCTAAGTTTACTAATTCGTCTGCTTTGCTAAAATCTAGTAATGAAACATTATCGATATTTGTATTTATTAATAATCCTAAGCTATCGGGTAAATTAAAATTTGACTGGAACGAAACCATGTTTTCTATTTGAAGCAACAAATCATACTCGTTGGGTGGAGGCGCATTTGATGCCACCAGACTACCAATTATATACTCGGGGTTAAAATCGATAGCCATAATATCCCAAGGAAAATTATTTACAATACCACCATCATACAAGGGTCTTCCATTAATATTAACTGGTCTAAAATAAAGGGGAAATGTCATTGATGCCCTAATTGAGGTACCTAAATCACCTTCACTGAATATATATGGTTTTTTGGTGTAAATATCCGTTGCAATCGCTCTGAATGGTACAAAAAGGTTATCGAAATTATAGTTTGCTGCAGCTATTCCTTCTCCATATATTTCGAGGAATGCTATATCCATTTGATGAGTTGGAATTAAGTAACTTGGTAGTTGAGTTATGGCTTTTTTATCTTGAAACCGAATCGAAACCTCAAACATTGAACTGGTTGGATGTTTCTTCTTAAAGTAGTAAATATACTTTTCAGGAATTATGCCGTTACTCCAGTTGTAGAATTCTTCTGATTTAAACTTTGCAAGCATCTCATCGGGACTGTATCCTATAGCATATAATCCACCTACAATGGCTCCAATACTTGTTCCAGTTATGTAATCGATAGGTACACTATTCTCCTCAAGCGCTTTTATAACACCGATATGAACTAGACCTTTAGCTCCCCCTCCACTTAATACTAATCCAACTGATTGAGCTGATAGGTTTACGGAAATAATTGATAGTAAAAGTGCTAAATAGTATCGCATAATACTAATTTTATACAAAAATATACATTCAGTTTAGGGTATAGGTATATATATTAGTATTTTTACAAAAATTTTAAAAAATTGGTATTATGAATATGCATAAATATTTTCTTGCTGGTATTTCTTTTAGTTTTTTGGTTTTATTTTCTTGTCAAACACCAGAAAAAAAGGAAGAGGTAAAAGTTGAAAAAGCTTTGGAACCTGTTGTTCTAATAAAAACTGACTTAGGGGATATTAAAGTTAAGCTTTACAACGAAACGCCCGTTCACCGCGATAATTTTTTGAAGCTTGCAAAGGAAGGTTTTTACGATGATATTGCTTTTCATCGCGTTATTAAGGATTTTATGATTCAAGCTGGCGATCCCGATACCAAAAAACCGCTGGAGGATGGAAAAATGTACGGTGCAGCCGACTCAGGCTACAAGCTTCCTGCCGAGTTCAACAGCAAGCTGTTCCATAAAAAGGGTGCTCTGGCCGCAGCGAGGGAAGGGGATAAGGAGAATCCTGAAAAGATGTCTTCCGGTTCGCAGTTCTACTTAGTTCAAGGAAAAGTATTTACCCAAAAAGAGTTGGCAGAACTTGCTAAGCGCAAGAACGATTACCTTAAAAAATTTACATTGAACAACCTAATTATGGAGAAGGCTGACAAATTAATGGATAAAGGGTTAGAACCTGATTACAATAAAATTGCTGCCAGCCTTCAGGATACTTTAATGGAAGTTCTTTCGAAACTTGAACCCTACAGCTTTCCACCCGAAAAGGTTGACTACTACTCATCGGTTGGGGGAACACCACACCTTGACGGTGATTACACTGTTTTTGGGGAAGTAATTGAAGGGCTTGAAGTTGTTGATAAAATTGCAGCTGTAGAAACAAATCAGGCCGATATGCCACTTAAGCCCATTAAAATTAGCATGAAAGTGTTAACAGAATAATGATTTACTGTATTTTTGCAACTTTATTACTTATTTGTTAATTGATACGCAATGCGAAGCAGAATTGAAGAGATTAGAAAAGAAGCAGAGGTTTTTTCACCTGAAAATTTGAAGGAGCTGGAAGATTTCCGAATTAAAATGCTGGGGAAAAAGGGTCTCATTACCCAACTTTTTGTCGATTTCAGGGATGTTCCCAACGAGCAGAAAAGGGATATTGGAAAGCAGGTGAATGAGCTGAAAACCTTCGTTTCAACAAAAATTGAAACCCTTTCGCAAACAATCGCTTCAAGTAGCAAAAAAAGTTACGAAATTGATTTGTCGCTACCGGGTGTTCCTTTCACTCTGGGTAGCAGGCACCCAATTTCTCTTGTTAAAGAAGAGCTGTACGATATTTTTAAGCAGCTTGGTTTCAGCATTGCCGAAGGACCAGAAATTGAGGACGATTGGCATGTTTTCAGCTCGCTGAATTTTCCCGAGGAGCATCCGGCCCGCGATATGCAGGATACCTTCTTTATCGAGTCGAAACCCGATATCGTTCTTCGTACCCACACCTCATCGGTTCAGGTTCGGGTAATGGAAACCCAGAAACCACCCATAAGGGTAATTTGTCCGGGAAGAGTTTTCCGTAACGAAGCCATTTCGGCCCGTGCGCACTGCATATTCCATCAGGTTGAAGGGTTATATATTGATGAGAATGTTTCATTTGCCGATTTGAAGCAGGTGCTCCTTTTCTTTGCCAAGGAGATGTTCGGGAAGAACGCAAAAATCAGACTTCGTCCTTCATTCTTTCCTTTCACCGAACCCTCTGCGGAAATGGATGTAAGCTGCAACCTCTGCGGAGGAAAAGGCTGTAACGTTTGCAAGTACACCGGTTGGCTCGAAATACTGGGATGCGGTATGGTTGATCCCAATGTTCTTGAATTCAACAATATCGATAGTAAAAAGTATACTGGCTACGCTTTCGGTATGGGAATTGAGCGAATGGCTATGCTAAAGTATCAGGTAAAAGACCTTCGTATGTATTTTGAGAACGATGTTCGGTTTTTAAATCAGTTTAAGTCTTCATTATAGAAATAATATTTGTAAACTTTATTCTGGTTTTTTTTGTTTTTACAATTACTCAAGGGTTACTCCTAACAAATAAATTGTGCACGAAAATAACTGCAAAGTATGTTTAGCCTCGTATAACTCAGTGTTTAAAGCACTGACATCCGAGGAGCACAACCACTTAAACTCCGATAAGGTTTGTGAAAACTATAAGCGGGGCAAAATTATTTACTCCGAGGGCAGCCGAATTGCGGGTGTTTTTTGTATAAATAGCGGAGTTCTAAAAATTTATAAAACCGGCAGCGATGGCAAAGAGCAGATAGTTGCTTTTGCCAAGGGGGGCGATATTATTGGATACCGTTCCGTGTTAAGCAACGAACCCGCTTGTACTACGGCTCAGGTTATTGAGGATGCAAAAATTTGCTTTATTCCTTCGGAAGTTATTTTTCAGCTAATACGTTCCAACGGCGATTTTTCCATTGGCTTACTGCAGCTAACCTGTCGCGAGCTTAACCAGGCCAACAGCTTCATTAAGGATATTGCACAAAAATCGGTTCGCGAACGTTTGGCCGAGGTTCTGCTTATGCTTCAGGATACATTTGGATGTAACAGCGAGGGCTTCCTTAACATTATTCTTACCCGTGAGGAGTTCTCGAACATTGTTGGAACTGCTACCGAATCGGTAATTCGGCTGCTATCCGATTTTAAGAGCGATGGAATTATTTCCATGAACGGAAAGCGCATAAAGATTGAGGACAAAAACTACCTGGAAAAAATTTCCAAATCGTTCAACTAGCCTTCAATTCCAAATTTAGAATAGTTTTCCTTGCCGGGTAAAACCTTCCATTCCCAAATGTTTTACTGCCAAAGCAGTAATTTCTCGTCCTCGTGGTGTTCTGTTCAAAAATCCTTCCTTAATAAGAAATGGTTCGTAAACCTCCTCAATGGTTCCGCTATCCTCGCCAACGGCTGTTGCAATGGTGTTAAGTCCAACTGGTCCTCCGTTAAACTTTTGAATTATTGTGGTTAGTATCCGGTTATCCATTTCATCTAGTCCTCGCTTATCGATACTTAGCGCATCAAGCGCTATTCGTGCAATTTTAATATCGATTTTGCCATCGCCCTTCACCTGGGCAAAATCGCGAACCCTACGAAGCAAAGCATTGGCAATTCGGGGAGTTCCACGGCTTCGAAGCGCTATTTCCTGCGCTGCATCGTCGTTAATTTCAATCTGTAGTATTCCAGCCGATCGTTTAACTATATTCTGAATTACTTGCCAATCGTAGTATTCCAAATGCGCTTTAATACCAAACCGGGCAC
>Ga0209203_1000043_pt1 | contig 103150 bp, 74 predicted proteins | sample AD_UKC109_MetaG_FD_184423 | JGI IMG/M metagenome (GOLD analysis project Ga0209203, IMG submission 184423) | Active sludge microbial communities of municipal wastewater-treating anaerobic digesters from Hong Kong - AD_UKC109_MetaG (SPAdes)... | ecosystem: Engineered > Bioreactor > Anaerobic >... | reverse complement strand
GACAGCCATGAGGAGGGCGTAAAGAGGAGAAAAGAGATCGAGACCAGGAGAAAAGAGAGAAGAAGATGACACTTCCAGATTCCCTACCGTTCCAATTAAAAACAGAATCGTTTTTCAGTGGACCCTAAGTATTATCTCATTCGAGTATCTTCCTAGTAAATAAGTCTGAATCTGGTAAATTTCAAGGGGAGAGCTCAGGAGGAGGGTAAATCTCCTCCTGACAGTCGTTCAAGCATCCGAGGCCAATCCTTCGGCCCGCAGCTTTGCATCCTGGGATTCCCGAGCTGCTCAAACAACGATTGAAACTTCCTGAACACCTTTTGCGAGGTAAAGAAAAAGAGGACGACCCCGCCCACCCGTGCGCACTTCCGCACATTCCCCACAACATCAGACTTCCCCGTTTCCACCTCCACGAACAAGCGCAGATCCCCTCTCACCGCACAGAGATCCACCGACAGCCCATCGCCAAGCGCGTACTCAACCTCCACAGAGAACCCTAGACCTTCCAGCTGCCCGGCCAGTTCCACCTTCCAGAACTCATGCTCCACGCTCGCCCTTCGCCCAGGAGGAAACTCATGCCCATACTCCCTTGCACGCACCTCGCCCGAATCCGTCAACGAAAGAATGCGAACCCGCCCGTGTGGCGTTGTGACGTTCTCCACCCGGACAAGCCCTTTCCCTAACAGCTTGTTCTTCACTGCGTTCCCCGTCTTCTGATTCCAGCCGAGCCGCTCATAACGAGCAGTCATCTTCGACACCGGATACAGCAATACATCGGAGAAGAGCACGCACTCCTGCTCCGATGCTGGCTATGAAATTACTAGAGGTGTCTCCAGATAACTGTGTGAACGAATCCTGATCCACTGCGTACAAAGAGAAAAAATGGTTGTGCACCCTGTCCCTCTGTGGTAGGGTACGAAAAGAGTTTTATTGTCGGGAGCTATGATGCTGGTGTCACTGCGACAGAAGGTCAAGGAATATGTTCTGAAGCGGAAAGAGGCGTTTGCCCTCGGGGGGGCGGTGCTGGGGCTCCTGATCTCCTTTCAGATCCTGATTGCCTCCTCTCAGAAGATTCATGCCGGATCACTTATGAAAAATATCGGGATGGCGATTTTCAGCTTCGTGCTGAAGCACTTCTTTCAATTTGAAAACATCTGATTTACAGGCTCAGTATCCATAAAAAAAGCCCCCCGTGCGGGGGGCATGAATGGTAAGCATAAAAGGTCAGGGGGCGCAGGAAAGGCCGGCATCCCGCCCGGCAATTCCCGCTGTTCCTTCTCCGTTTCCGTTGAAGGCAGTCACCAGGTAGTAGCGGTTTTCGCTCCCCGTCGGGCTCAGGTCATGACGCATTGTTCCGTCACCGAGATCGGAGGGAGCCGCATCACAGGCATTCGTTCCCGCGGAGTCGTGGTCGTAGAAGTTCCCGAGCGTACCCTCGTAGACGTTGTATCCCGTCGCTGTGGTGATCTTCTCGAACGTAAGGCAGTATCCCGTGGAACAGGCGACCATGGTGGAATCTTTCTCGATCTTGAGCGGGAAAGAGCTTCCGGAGGCGGACACTTCGTCCGGTACACCCTGGCATTCCGTCATCGAACAACCCCCCGTTCCTGCAAGGGTCACGACGATGTCGTCGAGGTGAATGTCGTTCCCATATCCCGATATTCCGACAAAGCCGATCCATAGATACGGTTCATCCAGGTAGGCGGAGAGATCGACCGTGTGCTCCTGCCAGGAGTCCTCCGATGCATCGTACCGTTGAAAGAGGGCACCCGTTACATTGGCAAACGCTGTTCCGTCGGTGGAAACCTGGACCTGTAGACGGTCATTGCTCGTACTGTACCCGTCATCATGGAACATCCAGAAGGTCAGGGAGGCGTCGGTGGCTCCAACGGTGGAGAAGCTGTTGACCGTGCGGAGACGGACATCATTCCCGCTGTACACGCTGTAGGAGTTGAAATAGATCAGATTGGGGGAAGAGTGGGATGCATACCCGGAAGGATTACGCGTTCCGGCCCGGGTCGCCCAGGCCCCGGATCCGCCGTTCACCTGTTCGACGGACCATCCGGAGGGGAGCGCCGGGGGAGTGACGCCGGGTTCAAAGGACTCAGAGACCGGCGTGGGCGGGGTGAGAAGCCCCGTTGTGAGCGTAAAGGAATCGGACCAGCTTCCCCCGTCGTCAGCTGTAATCAGAAGGTCAAACTCCAGAAGCTCATCACAGGCGACGGAATTTCCCACGTGGACCGTGAAATGGGGGAAAAGGGACACTTCGCCCGTCAGGGGATCGATATCGGGGAAACCGGCAAGGTTGCCGGAGGGGGGGAATGTCACGCCCGGGGTCGTCGAAGACAGCGTTGCCTGTACACCGGTCGCGGGGTCAATGCCGTTGTTGAAGAGCGTGACAACAATTTCCAGGTCTTCGCCGGCATCGATGATGTCGTCTCCGCCCGAACCCGTTCCACTGCAGGAATCGGTAAAGGAGTAGCTGTCCAGCGCGAGGCTGGCACCGCAGGGCATTGGGCCCCGGATCTCGATATCATCGATGTACCATCCTTCACGGTTAATACCGCTGTCACTCGTGAAACGGAACCGGATCTTCACCGGCCCGGAGAAGGCGGAAAGGTCATAATCCGCGGCCTGCCAACCGCCGCTGGAACCGGCATACCGTGGAACAATATCGGTGTACGCTCCTCCATCTTCACTGATCTGGACGTAGCAGTAGTCATATCCCGATTCCGTTTCGTACCACTGGTTAAAGAGGAGGTGGAAGCTGTGACCGGGAGAGCCGAGGTTAATCGTTCCGGACTCCAAATCGGTCGTAGTGCTGGCCAGGTAGGTGGCCGTGCAGGTCGGGGCATCACTGGCTCCCGCCTTCCATGCATAGGATCCGGAAGCCGCGTGACAGGTGTCCCGGTGCCAGATTGTGGCGGTATTGGACGTCGGAGTCCAGGTTCCAACACCCGCCTCGACATCGTCAGGACCAAAGAGCTGGGCGGTTCCATACGTTTCAAAGGAGTAGTAGCTTGCTCCATTTGTGTCGGTTGCCGTGTTGGAAAAGATATCGGTGGATTCAACATAGAAATAGTACGTCGTGCAGGGATCAAGCCCGGTGACCGGAATCGAATGGGAGGTTACGAGGGCGGTATCACTGGCCTCGGATCCGGAGGGTGGTGACGTGTCTGACCAGACGGCACGGCTGTCGGAGGATTCATCGGTATCCCAGGTGATGACCGCACTCGAATCGGTGATGGAGGTAACCTGGACGTTGGAGATCACGGGAGGCTGGCACTCCGCCGAGGCCGTATCGGTCTTTACTACATCGGTCCCGCCCAGGCCGTCGTCGGCGTCGGTATAACGGACGGTGATCGTGTCTCCTGCCGAGAGGCTCAGGAGGTTGTCTCCGTGCACGGGAGCTGTGGAGGAGGTTGTGAAGGTCCCGGTATAGATGCCGCTGTAGGCGGGATCCTCCGAGAGGCTGACATCCTCCGGAGTCGTTTCGGTGTCGCTGAAGAGCTCGACCGTCACCGTTCCCATTCCCATGAGATCGGCATCGCGAAGAAGTACGGAAAGTGCATCGGAACAGCCGTAGAGGGTGTCGTCCAGTTCGACCGTTCCATCGGACGTGGGACAGCTTTCGGGAGGGTACTCAAAGGTGATGGACCAGGCGTCGAGGGTTCCGGTGTCCCCTCCCGCATCATCGGCCACCTTCAGGGTCCAGTTCCCGAGTGCACTTCCCAAGTCAAACGCGGACAGAGCCTGGTCCGGTTGAAAGGAGCCCGTGAATGGAGGGGTTCCGCTGGCGATAGGAGTTCCCGCTTCATCATCGAATGTGGTGTTGGTGTAATTATCGCCGGTCGATCCGTGATCAAGGCTCAGGGCGATCTGGGTCAAGTCGGGCCCGATGAGATAAATATCCACATCTCCATCGTAGGGGTGCGTAATGGAAAGCGTGACATTCACGTCCACGACAGTTTTATCGTCAGGTACCGAAATGGTGGAACTGACTCCGGTGAGATTCCCATCTGGAATCGGAAGCGGAAGCCCGGAGGCAGCGTAGGTCGGGTTCGTATTCACGATCGTCGTAAAAGTGTAGTAGCTTCCGCTGTTGTCGTCCAGGGCATGGTTAAGGGAGGGATCGGTGGACTCAACGAAGAAGAAGTATTTGGTGCAGGAATAGAGTCCCGTGAGCGTGAGGCTGTGGGAGGTGACGTAGCTTCCCTCATAGTTGATATAAGCCGACGGGGAGGGATCGTTTTCGTAGGTCACCCGGCTGTCGGCGACTTCGTTGGTGTCCCATGTCACGGTAGCACTCGAGGAACCGATATTGATGACCTGCACATTGGAAATCATCGGGGGAGTACAGTCCGCCGTGGCCGTGTCTGTCTTGGATACGTCGATGCCGCCGTTTCCGTCATCGGCGTCGACGTACATGACCGTGATCGTATCCCCATGCGTAAGGGAGAGAAATCCGTTGGAGGGTGGAGCCGATCCAGTCGTGGTGATTGTCCCGATGAAATTCCCTGAATTAGCCGGTGATTCGGTCAGAGTAACGGTTTCTCCACCCGGTTCTGTGGTGGAGTTGATCGTGACATTCTGGGTTCCGTTCCCCCGCAGATCGCGGTCTCCAACATTAATGGAAATCGTGTCCCCGTCACAGTTGTACGTGTCCCGGTCAAGGGCCACGGCTCCGTCGCTGGTGGCACAGTCCGTGTTGACCGATGCGAAGGTCACCTGGATGTCGTCCAGGTAGAACCCTTCCACTTCGAAACCGCCGTCCGAGGAGAAGTTCCATCGGATCTGTACCGTCTGTCCGGCGTAAGCTGCGAGATTGTGCGTATACTGGGCCCAGTTCGTAAGGCCGCTGTTATCACTCGGACCATTGAAACATTCCTGGCTCAGCGAGTAATCGCAGGCGTTGATGGGAGAGCTGACGCCACCCCCGGTGCTGAAATCACCGGGATAGGTTTCATTGGGGGCCAGTGTGGACCAGGACAGTCCTCCATCGGTGGAGATTTCCGTCACGACCCCGTCCCATTCCCATTCGACATTCATCCGGATCCAGTAGCTGAGAACAGGGGACGTGGCCGGCTGGAGATCCAGGGGCGGAGTCGTGGCCGCGGCGCATTGGCCGGCTGCGTATGCATTCCCGTCTTTCGCGTTGTGGTAAGAATAGGTGCCGCCAGTCGTGTGGTTTTCCTGGTTGGTCACCCTCCATTCCCCCTCCAGGAAGAGCTTGGCGTTGGTGTCTCCGCCGTCGTCGCTGAAGGTCCCAGGAACCCTTCCGGCTGCCCATGGAGTTCCCATAATCATGACCGTATTTGCGTCTTCGTTTCCACCGTTGTGGTTTCCCCCGTTAAGCGTTGTACTATCCTCGGCCCGGACGATGTAGTAGTAGGTAACCATTGGATCGACAAGGTAATCGGTACATGTAATTTCGGTTGTGGATTCAATCAGGTTGGAAGGTCCCGGGGTGAAGTAGGGCGTCGTGTCGCGGTAGACGTTGTACCAGAGCGTACTTGCATCGGGACAGTTGCTCGACCCTGCTTCCCAGGAGAGAACCAGATCGCAGAGAGGTGAGGACATGTCATTATTCACGGATACCAGTCCGGCGAAGGTCGGGAAGAGGTTGCAGTTTCCAGTGTACTTATCGCTGGCCTCGTTGGAAGGATCGCTTTCCCCGCAGTTGTCTGTTGCCCGTACCCGATAGGTGTACCAGTACCCGCCCTGGACCGTTGTGTCGGTATAGGTTGTCCCGGACGCGGTTCCCACGAGGGTGAAGTCTTCCGGGGAAGGGGAGGTACCCGGCGCCCGGTAGATGAGGAAGGATGTGTCGCTGCTGGTCCATGACAGATCGATCCCCGTTGAGCCGTTGTTTGTCGCGGTGAGACCGGTGGGGGCGGAGGGGGCGGTTGCGCAGGTGGCAAAGGTGGCCACGAGGGCGTACCCCTGCCGGTCGCTGTAGGGAGCCGTTCCCGTACCCGGCACCGCCGTGCCCTTTACACGCAGGGTCCAGGTTCCCGTGGCAGGGCTGTTCAGGACAAACCCTTCGATGGGGTTCAGGACATCGGCGGTGCCGCCTGTTGTGGACTGTCCGTTGTTAAATACATTTCCACGGTACGTGGTGCTGCCGGGGGAGACAACCTCCAGGTCGAGATTATTGACAAGATTCACGGAGGCCAGGGTCGTCGACTCGGGATCGCTCCAGACCAGGTGTACCTTCAGGGGCTGGGAGGAAGACTGGACGTCGATCTGGTACTCAACCTGCTCCCCCGTGGAGAGGCCCTCCGAATGGCGGACGTCCCATACCCGAAGCTGACGCGAATCTCCATCAAAGTAGAGAACGTTATCCAGGTGGGTGCGGCCCCACCCCTGGTCCATAGAGGGAATGTGGGTAATGGTGGAGCTGGTCGCGTAGTCCGTTCCTGTCATTTCCATCGCGCCGTTGACGATCGTCGCCTTCATGAGTGCCCCCGATGGGGTCATGGCGTCGGCGGAAGTGGCTGTACCGGAGGGATAAAAGCCATCGGTGTAGTACTGGCGGATCAGGGCGAGAAACCCCGACGTGGTCGGTGTCGCCATTGACGTGCCGCTCATGGTCTTGGGACTGCAGTTGTTGTCGGTGTTGCTTGTCGATCCCGAGGCGGAGTTGATCGAAGATCCGGGAGAGCAGACATCGGGTTTGAGCCTCTGGTCGTCCACTGGACCCCGGCTGTAATCCATCAAATTATTGGCCTGGGATGAGCTTCCATTCGATGTCGCCCCGACGCTGACGATGCTCTTGGCCGTGGCGGGAGAGCCGATGGAACCGTCTGCAGATCCGGTCCCGGAGTTCCCCATGGCGACGGAGAAGAGAAAATCCTCATGACGGAACATGAACTCATCCATGTCCATCGCCGTGGCATCATAGATGCTTTCCGTCGTGCCCCAGGAGTCGGAATGGATCCGTGCCCCGGCATCGTACGCCTGCTGAAACATGTCGGAGAGGTCGCCGGCCAGGCCGCTTAAGCTACCCGATGAATCGCCCACGTCCTGCATGACGAGCCGGGCGTTGGGGGCCATTCCGTCCCCGGAGTTGTGGCCGGTAACCGGGTTGGGATCGGAGAGCGCAGCAAAGTTATCTCCCAGGACCGAACCTGAAACGTGGGTCCCGTGGTAGGAAGCGGACCCCGTATCCCACTCGTCGGCCCCCGGTTGAACGTAGTAGGCGATGACCTTGTTGTATGGATTGCCGCCTGTTCCGTCCATAAGGACTCCCGTGTCCGGAGGGATCAGATGCTGGACGGAAGTCTTACTTTCATCGGTGCTGTCATACCGGAAGTAGCACATGTCGTTATCAAGGCCGGAATCGTTCACGCAGACGACCTGGCCCTGTCCCGAAATTCCATGGTTCCAGATCGTGGCAGAGAGGGAATAGGTGGTTGTGTTGGCTGTATCGTAATTTTGCCCCACCCAGATGGAATTGTCGTTCAGAAGCTGTTTTTCCAGGTAGGGCATGATGGAGAGGACGTCCTCCATTCCCGACAGGGTGTCCAGAATCTGTTCCAGGTTATTTCTGTCAACCATGCAATCCAGCCGTCCCTGCCGGTGGTGATATTCTGAAGTAAGAATCTTGACGCCATCCATCTCGCTTTCCAGCACGTGGGCGACCTTGAGTGCATCCCTTCCCGGCGCCGTGATGACTTCAATCTCTACCGTATCTTTATTTTGTTCCCATACCATGGGGTCAATCTTGGCCCATTTGGGCAGACGGAAGGCTGCACGAATCCCGGAAACACTCTGGAGAGAATTCAGAGCTCCGGCTTTCACTCGAACCAGGTAGGCATGATTGGGTATGTAGTAGAGCCTCTCCGTAATGTAGGGATTCAGGCTCTGTGCCATGTCCCGGGTTGGGGTACGGTCGAACTGCACGATGCAGAGGATCTCCCCGGAGTCGGAGTCCCGCCAGCCGGTGAGCCCGTAGGCCGATTCATCCGGGATCCCTTCCAATGGGTCTATCTCTCCTGCCCGGAGCAGGATCAGGCTTGAATTCAGAACCTTCTCCGTCACCTGCTGAACCCGAGGGATGGACGAAAGCTCGTTCTTTATATCGGGTCCGGGAGAAAAGAGAAGCACGAAAGCCACAACGGCGGTAAGGACGGAATTCAGCATGAGAGGCCTCCAGATGGTAGATAAAAAAATATAGTCATGCTCTGCGATGAGATTTGGATCAAAACCTCTGAGAGAGGAAAGGACAGGTCGTTTAGTTAAGAGGAGGAAGGGGGGTTGGAAAGGTCGCCAATTGTTCTCTCAAACGCTGTAAGCATTTCCTCTCGAGAATACGGGAATGATATCGTAAAGTCAAGGAAAAATCGAAGGGATAAATAGAAATCGGCGGTCCCGGGCTGGATTCGTACTCCTCTGCGGATCGGCTATATAATGAGATCCAATGATTTCCCTGGGGATTCACGCCTTTACCCACGATGCCTCCGCCGCCCTCTCTATCGACGGCCGCCCGGTGGCCTTCGCGGAGGAAGAGCGCTTTTCCCGGATCAAGGGAGATCCTGAATTTCCTTACCGTTCCATCCGGTTCTGCCTCAATACCTCCGGAGTCAGTGCAAAAGATATTGACCGTGTCACCTTTCCCTTTCGGCCGGAACGGGGTGCTTGGAAGCGGCTGACGTACCTTTCACGAAACCCTCTTACTGCCGTTAGCCGTTTTCTGGATCTCTGGCAAAAGGGCCGAAGGATGCAGGGAATCGGAAACCGGCTTTTTTCTCTGGATATTCACGCTCCCGTCACCCATTCGGACCACTACCTGGCCCATGCCCTTGCAGTCTTTCTTGCTTCACCCTTCGAACAGGCTGCGGTGATGGTTCTGGATGGAGTGGCGGAAGCATGGTCCGGAGCCTTCTATCGGGCGGAGCGCTTTCCCGCACCCCGCCTGACCCGCCTGGGCAGGCTCCCCTTTCCCCACTCCCCTGGCCTGGTCTATGCCGCCGTGACGGAGCATCTCGGGTTTCGCCACAACCGGGAAGAGGGAAAGGTCATGTCGATGGCGGCCCTGGGGGATGATCGCTACAGGATTGACTTTGGGTCCGTCTTCCAGGTTCATGGATTATCCCTGCAGACAGAGAGGAAGTGGTTCGATTTTGGAGGAACCTGGACAACGCCGATCTTTCGAAAGGTCTTTGGCCCTCCACGCAGGGAAGGGGAACCTCTGGAAGATCGGCACTTTGCCCTCGCCCGGGTCCTTCAGGAGAACGTGGAGCGGGTCAGCCTTCACATGGCGAAAACTCTGCTGGACAAAACCGGGTGCCGGGACCTCTGCTTCGGGGGGGGGATGGCGCTGAATCCGGCCCTGAACGGAGCCCTGCGGCAAACATCCGGCTGCGGCAACCTCTACTGCCTTCCCGCGGGAGGAGATGCGGGAACGGCCCTGGGAGCGGTACTGATGGGGAAGGCCGATCCACACTGGTTTCTGGAACATCCCTATCTGGGGTACGAAGCCTCCAGGGAAGAGCTGGGCGGTGCGGTTCAAGCACTTGGGGAAACGCACATCGTGCTGGAAAAAGATGCAGTCCTAAAAGCCGCGGAACTGCTGGCAAAGGGAGCCATCGGGGGGTGGTTCCGGGGGAAGTCGGAGATGGGACCCCGGGCCCTGGGGCACCGCTCCATCCTGGCCGATCCAAGAAGCAAAGGTGTTCGAGACCGATTAAACCGGGCCATAAAGCAACGGGAATCTTTTCAGCCCTTTGCCCCGGCTGTCCTTATCGATCGATGTCGAGACCTCTTTCCCGGCGTGGTATCAAGCCCCTATATGCTCCAGACCTTTCTCCTGCCCGAAGAGACCCGCGCCCTGATTCCCGCCGTTATCCACGAAGACGGGACATCCCGGATCCAGACCGTGACACCGGGGGATGGTTCGGGACTGGATGAACTTCTCCTTGAATTTGAAGCGCTGACCGGTCTCCCCGTTCTGCTGAACACCTCGCTGAACGGTAAAGGCGAACCCCTGGCCAACTCCCCGAAAGATGCCGCCGCAATCTTCGAACGGTGCGGCCTCGATTTTCTGGTACTGGAAGATATTCTGGTCATGAGGAGAAACTCCTGTGGGCCGTGAACGGTGGATCGTTCTCGCTCTGCTGGGGGGACTCTACCTGTACACCATGGCACCATCGGTTTACGTGCACGATGCCGGGGAACTCACCACGGCGGCCTGGACCCTGGGAATCGGTCATCCCCCCGGGGCTCCCATGTACATGATGTTGTGCAAGCTCTTTCTTTCCGTGGTTCCCCTGGGCCACATCGCATGGCGGGCCAGCCTATTTTCCGCCGTGATGGCGCTTCTGGCCTTCTGGATCCTTGCAGGCCTTGCCTTCCGTATCACGGGCAACCGGGTCCTGTCCCTGACGGCCGCCCTGGCGGCAGGTCTCTCCCCGGTACTCTGGTCCCAGGCGGAGATGGCGGAGGTGTACACGCTGGAAGTTGTCCTTCTCCTTCTCTTTTTCTCCTCACTGCCGAAAAAACTGGATGACGATTGCCCACCTCTTCTGTCCGCTTTTCTCTGGGGACTTCTCCTGACCTGCCACATGGGTCTCGTGCCTCTGACGCCTCTGGTCCTGGGACTCCTTGCCTGGCCCGTCCGGAGGGATTTCCGTACCTTTCTGGTTCGCCTCATCCGTATCGCTCCCGCATTCTTACTGCCCCTTTCCCTCTATCTCTACCTGCCCGTGCGATCTCTTCAAAACCCTGCAATGGACTGGGGAAACCCCGAAACCCTCCAGAACTTCTTCTGGCATCTAACCAACCGGCAGGTCCGGGGTCGGATGCTGACGTTGCCGGTCGGAGCCTACCTCACGCGAACCTTTGAATATGTTCACATCCTCTGGTCGAACCTTCTCCTCCTTCTCCCCCTTGCCATGGCCGGCCTGTGGTTCGGATGGAAGCGAAAGAACCTTTTGGCCTGGATGGCTCTCCCTGTTGTTCTGGCCGATGGTGCCTTTATCGTCTTTGCCGATACCGCTCCCCTGGCCTCGGAAGCCTACGCCATTCCCTCCGTCATCGGTCTTGTTCTCCTGTCTCTCTTCGCCCTTACCGACCTCCATCAACGGTACAGATGGATGGAAGCCGGAAAATGGATGGTTCTGGGAGCCGTCCTTGCCTGGTCTTTCGTTCCCTTTCCCTACCGGGACGTCCACGAAAACCTTATTATCAGGGACACCGTGGAGGCCGTACTTGCCCAGGTGCCTGCCGGAGGTGCTCTCTTTACCTGGGAAGACAACACAACCTTTCCCCTTGCCTACCTGACATTAGTGGAAGGAGCCCGTCCCGATATGGATATATGGGACCGCCAGGGCAATCTCTTTCAGACCGTGTACGACCGGCCTCTTTTCCTTCTGAATGAGGGAGAGCTCACACGCTACAGACAATCGAAAGAGGAGCCGAAGGTGACCGCCCTTCTGAAAGAGGGCCGGGCTGTTGTCTTCTCGGATCCCTTCCTGGAGTACATACCGACTTCATGGCATCTGCTTTTCACCGGTACAGTGGCACAGGCCGTGCTGCCGGGAACCCGGGTTTTACCCGCATTACCGCCGCCTCAACCCAGGGTGAACGCCAGGCCTGACTGGATGAGCCGGCAGGTCCTGGCCTCCGATCTGGTTCGAAGGGCCAGGGGCGGGGACGGGGGAGGAGAAGCTCTTGCCCGGGCCCTGTACCTTTCCGACCTGGCTCCTCTTGACCTCAGGATTGCGCAGATGGCCAGAGATTTCGGAGACCATGATCTTTCCCTGAAGTCCCTCGATCAGGCTCTGAAGATTGACCCTTACCTGGCTCCCGCTTTAAGCCTGAAAGGCTTTATCCTGCTTCAATCGGGGAAAAACGAAGAGAGCCGGGCAGTCCTCAAACGGGCCATCGATCTTGATCCCTCCCTGCCCCAGCCGCCTTCGACCCTGGGACTTCTGAGCGTCGAAGAAAAAAAGTGGAAAGAGGCCGAAGCCTGGTTCAGCCGATCCCTGGAGCTGGATCCCGGCCAGGCGGCTACCCTCTACAACCGTGCGCGGGCCCGTCTTCAGCTCGGTAAGACCGAAGGAGCGAAAGAGGATCTTGTTTCAGCCCTTCAGGTGGATACAACCCTCTTCCCGGCGCGTTCCCTCCTGCTGGACCTCCTGCGACAACAGGAAAGCCTGGAGGAATCAGAGGCTGTGCTCTGCGGAATCTGCAAAGCCCACAAGCCCTCGGATCTTTCTCCCGAATGGCTTGCGTCGTTCCTGGTCCACGCCTCCCGGCTCCATTTTCCCTCCTGTATCCACGACTGGCTTATCGGATCCGGTCTGGAGGAGCCCTGGAAAACGGTGGCGGACAGTTATTTAAAAGTGGAATCGGGTGTCAGGAGAGAGAAAGAAATACCACCCAGAGAGCAAGGAAAGTTAGAGAGAGACTAATTTTCCACCGGCAGAGGAGGGAGCGGATCCACCAGGCTCCCCAGGAAACGGCAAGACAGACGACAGAAAAAATGTAGAGAAAGAGGTTGGGATCCCGAGGGGATCCTGTTTTGTTCTGATTTGTGAGGAGATCCCGGTAGGGCTGGTAGAAGGAGCGGAGCCCCAGGATCGATCGCCGGGCTCGATCGTGAACCTCAAAGGCTGTAACGGAACCTTCACGCTTCATTTCGTCAGCCCATGACGTCAATTCAACGGCCGCGCGGCGGCTGTACGGGTTGAGCGGGGCATAGTAGCCGATAGCGGTCTGGTACTCCATTACGGCGGGCAGCACCTCTCCCGACGCTCTGTGTTCCCGGGCCCGGTCCAGATGGATCCGGGAACCGAGGGTCACCCGGATATGGATGGTAATGAATGCCGCGAGCAGGACACCGGCCGTGAGAAGAAGGCGTTTCATCGGATCCCATTGTACACGGGCCGGCCCGCAATTCTCATACTCGGTGTGTAGTGGGGGGGGATGGCTGAAAACCCGGTTCATGCGGGCTGAGGTATGATGAAGGAGAGAAAGGAGTGGTCATGATCCCTTCGAACCGGTTTGTTCAAGTCCTCGAATGGGCCGTCCGCCTGCATGGCAAGCAGAAACGGAAGGGAACGGAAATTCCTTACATCGCCCACCTTCTCGGTGTGGCCAGTATCGCCATGGAATTCGGTGCCGATGAGGAGGAAGCCATGGCGGCGCTCCTCCATGACGCGGTGGAGGATCAGGGCGGGAGCGAGACGCGGGAGGCCATACGAAGGACATTCGGGGACAGGGTTACCCGTATTGTTATCGGGTGCACCGACAGCGAGGAGACCCCCAGGCCACCATGGAAAACGAGGAAAGAGGCCTACCTGGCCAGGGTGTCCACCTTCGATCGATCGATTCTTCTTGTTTCCCTTGCGGATAAGATCTACAACCTTCGGACGATTATACGGCTCTACCGCGACCAGGGTGACAGCCTCCTGAAGAAGCTGAAAGGAGGGAAGGAGGGACGACGATGGTATTACAATGCTCTTGTTGGTGTTTTTGGCGACAACCCCGAAACGCCCGGGGAACTCCTGAAGGAGTTCACCCGGACGGTTCAGGAATTTAATGATCTGGCAAAAGGCTGACGACTGCTGTAAAGTTTTTACTCAGTTCCGGAGGGGTTTTCCCTTCTTCAGCATGTAGCCCATCCGTTCCTGGGACTTCGGTTCCCCGGCCAGGCTCACGAAGACTTCCCGCTCGATATCCAGCATGTACTGCTCGTCAAGGGGCGTGATCCCGTTTGCCCGTTCACCGCCCGTCAGGACATATGCCAGCTTCTTGCCGATGAGGGCGTCGTGCTCGCTGATCGTTCCGGCATAGCGGAAGTTGTCGATCGTCGACTCGACGGCGAGCCTTCCTCCCTCTCCCGGAAGAATAAGGTCATCAGGAGGTGACGGAGGATTGTAGTTCTCGGCAAGGGTCAGGACTTCCTGCTTGGCCGTGGCCAGGAGGTGGTCCCGGGAGAGAACGATCTTCGTGTCGTGCGGAAAATACCCCAGATCGATGGCTTCATATGCCGACATCGAAACCTTCGCGAATCCGATCGTTTCGAAGGCCTTCTGAACCGGAGGAAAGGGACCGAACTTCCTGACGGGCGTGCAGCGGTGGATCGTCTCCAGAATCCGCAGGTTTCCGCCGGCGCCCGGGATCAGACCGACCCCGACCTCCACGGCCCCACAGTAGAGTTCGGCGAGGGCCACTACCCGGTCCGCCGGGGCTGAAATTTCATATCCGCCTCCCAGGCAGACGCTGAAAGGCGCCGCCACAACCGGGAATGGAGCATACTTCATGGCCTGACCCAGGTCCTGAAAGGTCTTGGATACCATGGCAAGCATGTCATACTTCTTCGCCCGTGCCAGTTCCAGGATCATGGCGAGGTTGGCACCGGCGCAGAAGTGTGTACCGTCATGGGAGATCACGAGACCCCGATATCCCTTTCTACCAACGTAGGCCAGAGCCTGTCCGGCCATGTCCAGAATGGAGGCGTCAATCGGGTTGAACTCCGGTTGAAGGATGGAGTGAAAGGCGAGGCAGGCGACACCGTCGTCAAGATCGACAAGGGAGGCGCACCAGTTTTCCAGAAGGGTTTTACCCTTCGCCTTCTGATCCGCCAGAACGACGATATCCTTCGGGACAGGCAGGGGTTCCATTACCTTTGATTCCATCTGGAAGTAGACACGCCGTGCTTCCTCGTCCCTTCGGTAGAAGCTGTCTTCCCCTGCATCGAGGAGATCCTGAACGATGGGAGGAATCTTTTTTCCTTCCGCTTCCATCCGGAGGGCCGTCGTGTGAACCCCCAGGGCGTCCCAGAGCTCAAAGGGTCCGACATCCCAGCCGAATCCCCATTTCATGGCATTGTCGATCTGGACGATGTCGTCGGAGATTTCCGGAATCCTCCTGGCGGCATACGCAAGGGTTCCCATCGTCAGCTCCCAGGCAAAGGTGCCGGCGATGTCGGGGTTGAAGACGAGGGCCCGGATCGATTTCAGCTTGTCCGTATGGCGCCGGGCCACACCGATCCCATCCATCCGCACCTTCTTTTGAGGTGTGTATTCCAGGGTCTCCAGATCGAGGGAGAGGATGTCCCGGCCCTCCTTTTTGTAAAAACCCTCCCCGCTTTTCTGACCCAGACGCCCGGCTTCGATCAGCTTCTGAAGGACGTCGGGAACCTGGAAAAGGTTCCGGGCTTCATCGTTCGTGCACCTGTCATAGGCGGTTTTGGCCACGAAGGCCAGGGTGTCCAGGCCCACGATGTCGGCCGTACGATAGGTCGCCGACTTGGGGCGGCCCATGACAGGTCCGGTCAGCTTGTCCACCTCTTCCACGCTCAGGCGCATCCGGCGGGTCAGATCCAGGGCCAGCATCATGCCGAAGACCCCGATCCGGTTGGCGATAAAGTTTGGCGTGTCCTTTGCGTTCACGATGCCCTTACCCAGCTTCCGGGCAATGAAATCGGACATCTGCTGTACGGTAACGGGGTCGTTGTCCGCTCCGTTCACGATCTCCACCAGCTTCAGGTAACGGGGCGGGTTGAAAAAGTGAGTGATAAAGAAATTTTTCCTCATCCCCGCGGACATGTCCGCGGTAAGGTCAGAAAGGGCCAATCCGGAGGTGTTGGAGGTCACGATAGTTCCCGGAGCCATGACGTCACCCACCCGGCGGTAGAGATCGGTTTTCCAGTCCAGGCGTTCGGCAATGGCCTCAATCACCCACTGGCATTCCGAAAGCCGGTCCAGGTGCTCGTCGTAATTTACAGGGGTGACCCGCTTCGTGAACCGCTCATGATAAAACGCTTTCGGCTTAATCTCGGTTGCCCGTTTTAATCCTCCTTCGGCCAGATCCTGGTTTAAATCGAAGAGGTACGTGTGGAAGCCGGCATTGGCGAAGTGGGCGGCCAGCTGGCTGCCCATCACGCCGGATCCGAGCACGCCGATCTTTTGAATATCCATGCCTTACCCCCTCTCGATGACGGTTGCGATGCCCTGGCCCGTTCCAATGCACATTGTGGCCAGCCCCCGCTTTCCGCCGGTCTGTTCCAGGGCATTGATTAGTGTAGTCATGATCCGGGCGCCCGAAGCTCCCAGGGGGTGCCCCAGGGCAATGGCGCCACCGTGAATGTTGATCCGATCCATGGGCCACCCGCCCTTTCGGATGACATAGAGAGATTGCGCGGCAAAAGCCTCGTTCAATTCGATTAGATCTATGTCGTCCATCGTCAGCCTGACTGCCTTCAGGGCCTTTTCCGTGGCCGGAAGAGGACCCATTCCCATGCGGGTCCAGTCAACTCCTGCCACGGTTCGGGAAAGGATCCGTGCCCGAATGGGGAGGTTGTGATCCTTTGCAAAGGATTCACTGGTCACGATGAGGGCAGAGGCGCCGATAGAAATGGGGCTCGAAGTTGCGGCGGTAATGGATCCGCCGTCTTTGAAGGCGGGTTTCAGCGATCGTATCTTTTCAAGATCGGGCGTCTTTGGTCCTTCGTCCCGGTCGATGACGGTCCCGTTTTTATCGATCGGAACCACTTCGTTTTTGAATTTTCCCTCTTCCCATGCCTTCAGCGCCTTTTCGTGGGAACCCACGGAAAAGGCTTCCTGGTCTTCCCGGGAGATCTTCCCTTCTTCCGCCAGGATTTCGGCGGTCTCTCCCATGGAGATGTAATAGCGCATCTCACTCAGACGGGGATGGAAGGAGGGGTTAAATCCTCCGACGGGAATGGCGAACATGTCTTCGACACCGATCGCAATTCCGCAGGAAAGATCACCCGCAATGATTCCCTGGGAGATCTGATGGACCGCGTCCATCGAGGATCCGCAGAATCGATTCACCACTTTGGCGCCCGCCTCCCTGGGGATCCCGACGAGAAGTGCGACACCGCGGGCCATGAGCATGCCCTGGGTGTGTTCCGGAAAGGCACAGCCCAGGACCACATCTTCGATGGCTTCCAGCGGAAGACCGGGTTGCCGGTCCAGGAGGGCACGGGTCACCTGGGCTGCAAGCTCGTCGGACCGAATGCCGATCATGTTGCCCTTTTTGACTCCCATGGGACTTCGGACAGCGTCTACGATGACGGTAACAGGTTGACTCATGGTTCCTCCTTATTCGTAACGATAGGTTTGGTGCTGATAGAGATCGTCGGTCAGATGGCGGATCTCATCCACCGGATTGAAGGGAATGATTGTGTACATGAAAAGCTCGGAGAATGGACCCCGGGCCTGCTCCCATTCCTTCCCCGGATAGAGTGTCGGTGCCAGGCCGTGGATCGTTCCGGTGAACTGTTTCAGTACCGACGTCACGGCCAGCCGGACAATCGATTTCAGAGCCCGGTCTCTCCCGGATCCGTCGTGATGGAGAACCCGGTTCAGAGCTGAAGAGGCTCCGTAATATCCGATCACCAGATCGGCAAGCTGTTCTCCAACGATCTGCTCATTGCGAAGGTCCTGGCCATACACGCCGATCGCGCGATCCACCAGCTTCATGACCATTCGTCTCATGGCTTCCAGTGCCTGAATCTCCCAGGCGAAGGGACCTTCTGCCATGGAGGGCATTTTTGTCCAGGTCTTGACCGATTCCCGCAGGGGAATCTCTTCCAGGAGGGCATTTTTAAGAAGATAGCCATAGATCACCATACGGTTGATTTCATTTGTGCCCTCATAGATCCTGTCAATCCGTGTGTCCCGGAAGACCCCTGCCATGGGATACTCTTCAATGAATCCGTATCCACCGTAGATTTGAATTCCGTGATCCGAAACTCCAAAGAGTGTTTCGCTCCCAAGAATTTTGGCGATGGATGCCTCGATGGCAAAGGCTTCAAGCGCGTCCCAGACTTTCAAGCGGTAATCTTCGGAAGATGGATCCAGCGTGGAGATCCTCTCCTCCATCAGTCCTACGGTCCGATAGATGGCTGAGTCCAGAACGTAGGTTCGAACCACCATATCGGCAAACTTGGACCGGATGGCATCAAAGGTCGCGATGGGCTGGCCGAACTGCTTTCGTTCGAGGGCATAGGTCACCGCCTGCCCGACACAGGCCTTGCACCCTCCCAGATCCGCCGCACCAAGCTTGAAACGGCCGATATTCAGGATATTGAAGGCAATGTGATGCCCCTTGCCCCTCTCGCCCAGAAGGTTCTCCACGGGCACCCTGCAATTCTCCAGGGTCACGCTTGTGGTCGAGGAGCCCCGGATGCCCATCTTTTCTTCTTCGGGCCCGATGGTCAGCCCCTCGGTGTCGCGTGGAACGACAAAGGCGGTGAAGTCGGAATCATCGATCTTGGCAAAGATGATGAAGAGATCGGCCCAGCCGCCGTTGGTGATGAACTGCTTCGTGCCCGTCAGGACGTAATGGGTACCGTCCTCCGAAAGATGGGCCGATGTCTTGATATTAAGAGCATCGGACCCTGCGCCGGGCTCCGTCAGGGCATAGGCGGAAAGGTAATCCACGGAGGTCAGCTTCGGCAGCCAGGTGGCCTTCTGTGCTTCGGATCCGAAGTAAACGATGGGCAGGGTTCCGATTCCGCAATGGGCAAGGAAGGTGACCATCCAGGAGGCACTCTGCCCCGTTGTCAGGGCTTCCACCACCATCGCCGACGTAATCTTGTCCATATCCATTCCGCCGTACGCTTCCGGAACATCGATGGCGGTGAGTCCCAGCTCCGAAGCCTCCTTCATCAATTGAAGGTGAAGCTCCTTCGCATGAGTCCCCAGCTCTCCCCGGTTGGGATAGATTCTTTCCCGGGCGAACTGGCGAACCATTTCGTTAATCTCCTGTTGCTCCTCCGTAAACTGTTCCCGGGTGAATATCTTCCCGACGACAGGTTCAAGGAGAAATGATCCTCCCTGTTTCATGTCTGCCTCCTTTCTCTTCCCAGCGACGATATGAAATGTTTCTGAAAATAGGTCAGGTAGGTACCGTAATCCACGCCGTCCGGTGAGAATAAGGTGAACCAGACGCAGGATTCCAGGTTGATAAGCAGGGTCAGGGCAGCCAGGTGGGAATCCTCCAGAACAAAGGATCCTTCCTGAACTCCACGTTCCATTGTTTTTTCGATGAGGTGGAAAAATTCTCCATATACCTTATGTACCTTTTCCCTTGCTTCAGGGTCCCGATGCGCGAGTGCCCAGAATTCCGTTTCGGCTTCAAATACATCGGGATGACGGGCGAACTGTGTAATGAACGTGTCACAGAGCCTGTGAAGGATTTCGTCGGGTCGATCCTCTCCCTCGGTTGCTGAACGTATTTCACCGGCGATACGTTCCACCCAGTAGTCGATCAGATGGAGGAAGAGATCCTTTTTTGACCTGTAGTGCCAGTAGAGGGCTCCCTTGCTGACCCCCGCCCCATCGGCAATCTCATCCATAGTGGTCAGGTGGTATCCGCGTGTGCGGACAAGGTGAAGAGCCGCATCGAGGATTCGTTCTCGCGTTTTGTTGGATTCGTCCATACTGACTGGTCGGTATGTTAGCGCTCAAAAGCGCCATTGTCAAGAGGGCTGTGCTATACTTCTCACACATTGAGCAACAAGGAGGCGAGTATGAAATTCATCCCGCGCATCGTTTTCTGGATTGGCACCATCGGATTTGTATACGGTGTCTTTCTCAAGGTAGCCAACCAGCTGGGCTCTCCCGCCGCCTGGCCCTTTGGCCTGATTCCCCGGAACTTCTTTCAGGGAAGCATGGGATGCTTTATGTTTGCAATTGCCTATTGTGTTGTCTTTATCTTTGCCAGGAAAGCGGAAGACTAACCATCTCGATGTCGTGATTCCGGGTGGTTTCCTGACGATTTAAATCGAATCAGTCCGTCAGGGCCGCCGTTCCCTTTTCCGTTCGGACATAGAGTCCGTCCCTTTCCGTTACCAATCCTGCGTCCATCAGTTCCCTGAGACCGCCGCGAACACGATAGAGGGGTTGTCCCAGCTCCTCGGCGATGAGCTCAGGCGTGAATGGCGAGGAGATGAATCGAAGGAGTGCGCGGGCCGGATGGCTTAATGAACCATCTTCATTCATGCAGGGCATCGTGTCAGTCCGGCAGGCTCTGTTTGCAGTAATACCAGTCGATGCACTCCAGCTCAGATGATTCCCTCCGTCGGTCCGCGTCTTCCTGGGTCAGCGGAGGGGGTACGATAACCCTGTCTCCCGGCTTCCAGTCTGCCGGTGTGGCAACACCGTGAAGGTCGGAAGTCTGGAGAGCCTGAACGAGACGCCGAACTTCTTCCATATTCCGTCCCGTCGTGAGGGGATAGTAGATCATGGCTCGAAGAACACCCTTATCGTCAATCACAAAGAGACATCGGGATGTTTCGGTTCCACTGTCTCCCGGCTGGATCATTCCATATCGCCTTGCGATGGTCCCATCCTGATCGGCAACGATGGGAAAAGAAATCTCCACACCCGTTTTCTCCCTGATATTCCTGATCCAGGCGATGTGGGAGTAGATCGAATCGATGGAAAGGCCAAGAAGCTCGCAATTCATGGAGCGAAGAGCAGGGTGGATCGCAGCGAAAGCGATAAACTCCGTCGTGCACACCGGCGTAAAATCGGCCGGGTGGGAGAAGAAAACGAGCCATGAACCTCGAAAATCTTCCAGCCGCAGGGTCCCCTGTGTTGTACGAGCCTCGAAGGCGGGGGCGGGATTTCCAAGTCTTGGCTGGGTTACGGGTGGCTGTTCCTGCGGGTGATCCATACTCCCTCCTGAACAATGTGGGATAGAGGTTCGATGGATCCAGTATAGGACAGGGATCAGCCGGGGACAAGTGGAAAAATATTTTTCTAACCGTGTGCACGAGAATCGTTTTTTGTCATTCTGATTTGTGCGAAATTTATCTAAGTGAAAATATAACAGTATTTTACGGCCCTGTCGTCTGACTGGCATGCGGACTGCTCCTGATGAGATCGGAAGCGAGGGGAGGACACACACAAAATCTTTTTCAGGAGGTGTAAGATGAAACGTTTTTCCCTAACCCTGGTCCTTGTGGCAACGATGGTGGCTCTGGCTTTCCCGGCCATGGCTTCCCAGACGGGCAAGGTCAACATCAACACGGCAACGGCGGAACAGCTTCAGCTGCTGCCGCGGGTTGGACCCTCTCTGGCAAAACGGATCGTGGATTTCCGCTCATCCAACGGTACGTTCACTCAGCCCGAAGAGTTGATGCTCGTGAAAGGAATTGGTGAGAAGAGCTTTGAACTTTTAAAGCCCTATCTCAGCATTTCGGGTGAAACCACTCTCTCCGAAAAGGTGAAAGTTCCCCGAAAAAAGGGTTAACCCGGAGGGGGCCTCGTGCCCCCTCTCTCATTTTTTTTAAGGAGGTTATCATGCGGAACGGAATTACACTTCTGGAAGTTCTCATTGTTCTTGCCGTTGTCAGTATCATGCTGGCTGTTTCGCTCCCTGCATTCAACAATCTTCTTACTCGAACAGCATTGAATACCGTATCCAGGGAGTTCCATGTCGTTCTGAATCACTGCAGACAGATGGCCATATCCCGTAATCGATATGTAGGTGTGAAATTTCTGGTGGAACGTGGTGAACTCTACTTCGGCATCTTTATGGATGGAAACCATAACGGAATCCGGAGCCGCGAGATTCAAAGCGGTGTGGATCCCATGGTGCGACCCTATACGCCTCTTCAGCTGTCCCGCGGAAGGGTCGTTCCGGGAATCCTGTCCGCGGAGATCCCGGATATGCTGAGTGGAAGTCCCATCCACAATCCTGATGATCCTGTAAAATTCGGTGCGGGCGACATCTGCTCTTTCTCTCCCCTGGGCCAGGGTTCACCGGGGACCATCTACGTGACGGACGGAAGAGAACTGCAGGCGGCTGTAAGGGTCTACCCGCGTTCTGCCATGACCCGGATCATGGTCTACGACCCGGTTCGGGGATGGCATCGGCTCTTTGAATGAAATCCTGCTTCGGGAATGATTTTCGATCAAGCAAAACCGGAAATTTTGTATTACAATAGGCCGCGAAACGAATGAAAGGAAGATAAGGAGGGTATATGCCGAAGTACAGAATCGTTCTCATGCCTGGAGACGGTGTTGGAAAAGATGTCATGGATGCTGCGGAAATCGTACTGGAGAAAATGAATCTGGACGCGGAATATGTTTACGGGGATATCGGCTGGGAATTCTGGTGCAGTGAGGGAGATCCTCTGCCAAAACGCACGCTCGAGCTGTTGAAGGATTCGACATGCTCACTCTTTGGAGCCATTACCTCCAAACCTAAGGATGAAGCGGCTGAAGAGCTTCATCCTGACCTTCGCGGGAAGGGCCTCTCCTACTTTTCTCCCATTGTCCGCTTACGCCAGGAATTTAACCTCAGAACCAACCTGCGACCCTGCAAGGCCTACCCCGGAAACCCCCTGAACTATAAGGATGGGATCGATCTCGTGATTTTCAGGGAAAATACCGAAGGCATGTACGCCGGGATCGAATTTCATCCCATTCCTGAAGGTGTATGGCAGGCCTTGAAGGAACATCACCCGAAGACAAAGCGGTTTGACGCGACACCCCGGGATCAGATGGCGATTTCGCTCCGGCTCATGACCGATCGAGGATGTGAAAACATCGTGAGGGATGCCTTCGAATATGCCAAACAATACGATCGGAAAACGGTGACCCTTGTAGAGAAACCCAACGTACTCCGGGAAACCGGCGGGATCATGACCAGGGCTGCGAGAAAAGTTGCGAAAGATTATCCCGCCATACCGCTATGGGAAACCAATATCGATGCCATGGCCATGTGGCTGGTAAAGAATCCCCAGGACTACGATGTCCTTGTCGCGGAAAACCTCTTTGGTGACATCATTTCCGATCTGAGTGCCCAGCTCGTTGGTGGCCTGGGATTCGCATCATCCGGAAACATTGGTGATTCCTTTGCCGTCTTTGAACCGACCCATGGTTCTGCCCCGAAGTATGCAGGAAAATACAAAGTTAACTGTATGGCCATGCTGCTCTCGGTCAAACTCATGCTGGACTGGCTCGGGGAGGCGGACCATTCATACGCTCTGGAAGGTGCCATTTCCAGGGTGATTGCGAACGGCAAGGTGCGTACCTACGATATGGGTGGATCCTCGTCGACAATGGATATGGCCAAAGCTGTGGCGGAGAACCTCTGATCGAAGGTGGGAACAGAGTGACCCGGATTAAGGCGCGTCAGGGGGAGGGGGGGCTGGTTGAGGTTGAACTGTCAACTCTTCGAAAGGTCTTTATCCAGGGAATTTGCGGAACGGCGATGACCGGGACCGCCCTCCTCCTTGATGAAATGGGAAAGAAGGTCAGGGGAAGTGACGCCCATCCCGGTCCTCCCATGCAGGCCATTCTGGACTGGAAAGGGATGGAGGTGATTCCCCGGTACGATCCCGCCAACCTGGATCCCTCTCCGGACCTCGTCATTACAGGGAATGTTGTCGGTTCCAGCAATCCCGAAGCGGTTGCGATCAGGGATCGCGGAATTCCCTACCTTTCCTTTCCTGAATTTATGGAACAGGCCATCTTTCCCGGGCGGAAGCGGATCGTGATTGCCGGTACCCATGGAAAGACGACCTCCACATGTCTCGCCGCATCGTTACTCCGACAATCAGGAGTTGATGCCGGGTTTCTTGCTGGCGGGATTCACCGGGACTACGCCGTCAATGCACGGCTCGGTGAGACATGGTTTGCCATCGAAGCCGATGAGTACGAAACGGCGTACTTTGCCAGGCATCCGAAATTTTTCCACTATACCGGTCAGGGAATCCTTCTGACCAGCGTTGAACATGACCATGCGGACCTCTATCCGAATGAGGATGGATATCGGGCTCTGTTCAGGGACTTTCTTGCAAAACAACCATCGGATGCAGTTCTGGCGGTTCACGAGGATGTTCCGTTTTCCCTGGAGGAGATCCATGGCTGCTTCCAGGGAACCGTACTGACCTACGGCCAGGGTGAACACGCCGACTGGAGGCTTCACGCGTGGCAGCCGGAATGGCATACCCTCACCCTGGAGCATGAGGGGGAGCGCGTTACACTGCGAACCCCCCTTCTGGGAGTCCATAATGCCCTGAACACGACCGGTCTCTTCGCTCTCTTTCTCAAGCTGGGCTTTTCCCTTCCCTCCCTGATGGAAGGCCTCCAGACCTTTGGCGGGGTGCGAAGAAGACAGGAGATTCTTCTTTCCACTCCGGATCTTCTGGTCGTCGATGATTTTGCCCACCATCCGACCGCTGTGGCTCTGACAATATCAGCTTTTAAGCGGGCCTACCCGGACCGGACACTGATTGCCGTCTTTGAGCCGAGGACCAATACGTCCCGGACCCGGCGCTTTCAGGAAGCCTACCTGCACAGCCTGGAATGGGCGGACCGGGTCGTCCTCCTTCCTCCTCCACCGGATCCCCGGATCCCGCCCGAAGAATGTTTTGCCTGTGAAGAGGTTGTCGACCTGCTTGGGAAACACGGGGTCAAAGCTGCACGCTGTGCCACCGCTGACGAAGCGGTTCTGGCGGTAGAGTCCTGTCTTTCAGGACCTGCGGTGATTCTCTGTATGAGCAACGGACCCATGGATAATCTCCCGGCACGGCTGGCAGAGCGGTTTCGCCCCTGAGAAAACATCCGTCATTATCTTCAGCTGGAACTTTATTCTTGCGCTTTCAATCACGAGTTACGGTTTGAATTCACAAGCGGTGGATCTGTTTCGGGAGAATGGCTTCTTTATATTTCGCACTCCTAACTTGTGATACAATGTACGACACTTTGACGGGAGGTATCCATGTATCCAGTATGGGAAGTTCCCACTTTGACCGCCGGCCTTATTCTGGGACTTATTGCGGCGTTTCACATGCTTCCATCCCATCTTTCCACCAGTGCCATGTGGTTCAATATCTTTATCGAACGCAAGGCTTTGAAGGAAAACCGGCAGGAGTTTCTCGAGTTTATTAAGAAGTACACGCTTACGCTCCTCGTCTTTGCCTATGTCTTCGGCTCTCTCACCGGCGTCGGGATCTGGTTTTCTGCCACGGTGGCCAGCCCGCGAGGCATCTCGGGCCTGATTCATAACTACGTCTGGGGTTGGGCGACGGAGTGGGTCTTTTTTATTCTCGAGGTTCTGGGCATTTATATCTATGCCTACACGCTCGATAAGATTGAACCGAAACTCCATTTGAGAATTGGCCTTATCTTCGCCATTGCCTCCTGGACTACGATGGTGGTTATTGTCGGGATCCTGGGTTTCATGCTTTCTCCCGGCAAGTGGACTGAAACCGGTCTCTTCTTTGATGGGTTTTTTAACCCGACATACTGGCAGCAGCTCTTTGTCAGGACAGGATTTATGTTCACCATTGCTGCGGCCTATGCGCTGATTGTGGCCAGCCGTGTCAAGAATGAGGTGGTTCGCAGATATGTCAGCCGCGCAGCATCATTCTGGGGGCTGGGAGGCCTTCTTCTCGGATCCCTCTTTGGGCTCTGGTACTACTCGTCCCTTCCGGAGGCCGCCCGGAATGTCCTGCAGAACCTCCCCACCGATACACTGACCAAATTTATGTTGATCTCCATCGGCGTTACAGCCCTCTATTTCATTCTTGCAGCCATCGTGCCCGGTAAAATTCATATCGTTCCCGCCATCCTCATGATCGGCGTGATCTTCATGGGAATCTGGGGTGCCGAACGGACCCGGGAAATGGCACGAAAACCCTATGTGATTCACGGGTATATGTATTCCAATCAGCTGATCGGAAACTCAATTGAAGCCAGAGGCGTTCAGGAAGAAATCTCCCGGGTCAACCGGGAGGGCATTCTGAAAACCTATCCCTTTCTTCCCGGAAATCTTTCGACCATCACGGACGACAACAGAATGGAGGCCGGGCGGGTGATCGCCTTGATCGAATGTTCCGCATGCCATGCTCTTAATGACCGCGGGGTCCGGCCCCTGCCAAAGATGGTGGCGCGGCTCGGAACCGAGGAGCCCGAGGAACTTCAGGGAATGCTTGAAATACTTGGGGATTATCCGTACATGCCGCCCTTTGCCGGCACGGAAGAAGAAGCCCTGGCCCTGGCTACCTATCTTCAGGGTCTTGTTCCGAAAGGAGCCAACTGATGGATACAGCAACGATGATTCAAACACTGCGGGACCCCATGGGGCTTCCCTTTTACCCTGTAGTTTTCCAGGTCCTGATGGTTTTGACCTTTGCCCTTCACATTCTGATGGTGAACCTGACGCTGGGGGGAAGCCTCCTGGCCCTTTACGGAAGAATGGCTTCCAGTGAAAAGTACAACCGGCTGGGCAAGGCTCTGGCCAAAGTCGTCACGGTCTCGATATCTCTGGCCATCCTTCTGGGCGTGGCTCCCCTGCTCTTTGTTCAGGTCATCTACGATCCCTTCTGGTATGCCTCCAACCTGATCTCTCCCTTCTGGGTGATCGCCTTCATGTTTATCATGATCGCCGGGTTTTCCCTTATTTATGTCTATTACCTTTCAAAAACCCACCGTCCCTGGGCGGGGCTTCTTGGATTTCTCTTCCTCCTCGCAGCCGGGATTATCATGCATATTCTGAACATGCAGATGCTTTCTCCTGATCGCTGGGTGGAATGGTACGCTCCCGGAGGAGTTGTGGACGCATCCGGGATGGGGCTCCATGGCTTTCAACTTTCCCGCTTCCTCCACTTTATTCTGGCCTCCGGCGCGGTGACGGGGCTTTTCCTGATGCTCTACGCCTGGTACATCCGGGCCCGGACCGATGTTGAGGAGATCTATGTCACGTGGGCTGGCCGCCTGGGAGCCCGCCTTCTCATCGTCTTTTCGGTTCTTGAGGTTCTGGATGGTCTTTGGTGGCTCCTTGATATTCCGGGTGAACTGGGGTTCCATAAAAATGTCCTCTTTGCCATAGCTTTCGTCGCAGGTCTTCTTTTCACGGTCTTTCTTTTCAAAGTGGTAAGAAATCCACTGCGATGGGCCCTTCCGACCGGGCTTCTCATGACGGTTGTGGTTCTTCTCATGGCCGCGACTCGTGAGGCTCTGCGTGTATCGTACCTGGGAAAGGTTGGATATGCCATTACGGATCATAAGCTGAACCTTCACTGGGGATCGACCCTGTTATTCTTTCTGACCTTTCTCCTGGGGCTGGCGGTCGCCGGCTTTCTGATTACCGTTGCCTTTAAGGCAGGCAGGACAGTCGGCACCTACTCGCCTTCCCCGGGATTGATGAAATACGGGACGATCTCCATCGGGCTCATGCTTTCATGGCTGGTCGTCGTCGTGGCCATTGGAGTCTACTTCACCTTAAGCCACTGATCTCTCAGCCTTAAAAGGCCGGAAATCAGGTTGTTTTTACAAAACTTCCGCGGAGTTTCAATCAGCCCCTGGAGGTTTTGTGCAAAGAGTCACAAGGTGGTATAATCAAAAACTCATCTTGACAGAGGTCAAGGCATCTTCAAGGAGGTACATTTTATGGCACGCAGATATGTGACCATTGACGGTAACGAGGCAGCGGCCTATGTTGCTCACAAGACCAACGAGGTAATTGCGATCTATCCGATTACACCTTCTTCCCCCATGGGAGAGTGGTCGGACCAGTGGTCTTCGGAAAACAAGGTCAACATCTGGGGCACGATTCCCTCGGTGGTCGAAATGCAGAGTGAGGGGGGAGCTTCAGGCGCTGTGCACGGAGCTCTGCAGACGGGTGCCCTTACCACCACATTTACGGCATCGCAGGGACTCCTCCTCATGATTCCCAATATGCACAAGATCGCGGGAGAACTTACCTCAACCGTTTTTCATGTGTCCGCCAGAACGGTTGCAACCCACGCGCTGTCCATTTTTGGAGACCACAGCGATGTTATGGACTGCCGGGCCACGGGTTTTGGGCTGCTGGCTTCCAACTCGATTCAGGAAATCATGGATTTCGCCCTGATCTCGCAGTCGGCGACCCTGAAGGGCCGGGTTCCGATGGTTCACTTCTTTGACGGGTTCCGGTCTTCCCATGAAGTCCAGAAGATTGAAGAGCTGACCGAAGAAGATATGCGCGCCATGATCGATGACGATCTGGTCCGTGCCCACCGTCTCAGGGGACTTAACCCGGAGCGGCCCGTCATCCGGGGAACGGCTCAGAACCCGGACCATTTCTTCCAGGGCCGTGAAGCCATCAATCCCTACTACACGGCCTTCCCCGGAATTGTACAGGAGGCCATGGACAGCTTTGCCAGGCTTACCGGCCGGGCCTACCATCTCTTTGACTATGTGGGTGCTCCCGATGCCGAACAGGTCATCGTTCTCATGGGATCCGGCGCCGAGGCGGCTCACGAAGCCGTCGAATACCTTGCCGCCACGGGAGCGAAGGTCGGGATCATCAAGGTTCGGCTGTACCGCCCCTTTGCCGTCGAAGCCTTTCTGTCGACGCTTCCGGCATCGGTGAAATCGATTGGCGTGCTGGATCGTACCAAGGAGCCCGGAAGTGCAGGCGAGCCCCTCTACCTTGATGTGGTTAATGCATGCATGGAAGGATTTACCGCCGGAAAGGCACCGTTCTCCGCCATGCCGAAAATCGTGGGAGGGCGGTACGGACTCTCTTCCAAGGAATTTACGCCATCCATGGTTAAATCGATCTTTGAGGAGCTGGCCAAACCTTCTCCGAAGAATCACTTTACCGTCGGAATCGTGGATGATGTGACCGGGTCCAATCTCCCCTGGGAATCTGACTTCTCTACCGAGAGTGACGATATCTTCCGGGGCCTCTTTTTCGGTCTGGGTGCCGATGGAACGGTAGGAGCCAACAAGAATTCAATCAAGATTATTGGAGAAGGTACCGATAATTATGCCCAGGGGTATTTCGTCTACGACTCGAAGAAGGCGGGATCGATCACGGTCTCCCATCTTCGCTTCGGGAAAAAGCCGATCCATTCCACCTACCTGATCTCAAAGGCCAAGTTTGTGGCCTGTCACCAGTGGGTCTTTCTTGAGAAGATCGATATGCTCCACTATGCCATTCCCGGGGCTACCTTCCTTCTGAACAGCCCCTATGGGCCCGATGAAGTCTGGGATTACCTGCCAAGGACGGTTCAGCAGACCATCATCGACAAGAAGCTCAAGCTTTACGTCATTGACGCCTACCAGGTTGCCAAGGAGACACGGATGGGCGCAAGGATCAATACGATCATGCAAACCTGCTTCTTTGCGATCTCCAACATCTTTCCACGGGATGAAGCGATTCAGTACATCAAGGATGCCATTAAAAAGACCTATGGAGCCAAAGGTGAACAGATTGTTCAGATGAACTATGCCGCCGTGGATCAGACCCTGGCCAATCTCCATGAGGTCTCCTGTCCCGGCAAAGTGACATCCACCATCGAGATTCCTCCCACCGTTTCGGAGAAGGCTCCCGAGTTCGTTAAAAACGTCACAGCCACAATTATTGCCGGGAAGGGAGACGATCTCCCGGTTAGCGCCTTTCCGGTGGATGGCACCTTTGATACGGCCACGACAAAGTGGGAAAAGCGAAATATCGCCCTCGAAATTCCCGTCTGGGAATCGGACCTCTGCATACAGTGCGGAAAGTGCGCCATGGTCTGTCCCCACGCCGCGATCCGATCCAAGGTCTACGAAGCGGAAGCCCTGAAGGGGGCCCCGGAGACCTTCAAAAGCGTGGACTACAAGGGAAAGGAATTTCCCGGCTGGAAATACACGATTCAGGTTGCCCCGGAAGATTGTACGGGCTGCATTCTCTGTGCAGAGGTCTGCCCCGCCAGGGATAAGACGGAACTGAAGCGCAAGGCTCTGAATATGCACCCGCAGATGCCCCTCCGCGAACCGGAAAGAGATAATTTTGAATTTTTCCTTTCGATTCCGGAAGTGGATCGTCGGCAGGTCAAAGTCAGCACGGTGAAGGGAGCCCAGCTTCTTCAGCCCCTCTTTGAGTTTTCCGGAGCCTGCGCTGGATGCGGTGAAACCCCATACGTGAAACTGCTTTCTCAGCTTTTCGGGGATCGGGCCCTGATCGCAAACGCGACGGGCTGTTCCTCCATCTACGGTGGAAACCTGCCCACAACTCCCTATTGCAAAAACCCGGAAGGCCGTGGGCCTGCCTGGAATAACTCCCTCTTTGAGGATAATGCGGAATTTGGGTTTGGGTACCGCCTGACCCTGGACAAGCAGAACGAATTCGCCAGGGAACTGGTCAAACGGTTGATCTCTGTGCTGGGAGAAGACCTGGTCACTGCAATTCTGGAAGCTGATCAGAGTGACGAAACGGGAATCTTCGAACAGCGGGCCCGGGTGAAAGTTCTGAAGACCAAACTACAGGGTGTGGACAGCATGGAAGCCAGGCACCTGATGAGCCTGGCGGACACGCTCGTCAAACGGAGTGTCTGGATCGTCGGAGGCGACGGCTGGGCCTACGATATCGGGTACGGCGGACTGGACCATGTACTGGCCTCGGGTCGCAACGTGAATATCCTGGTTCTGGATACCGAAGTCTACTCCAATACGGGTGGTCAGATGTCCAAGGCTACGCCCCTCGGCGCCGTTGCGAAATTTGCCGCCGGAGGAAAGCCCAGGCCCAAGAAGGATCTTGGTCTCATGGCCATTGCCTACGGAAATGTCTATGTTGCCAGCGTGGCCATGGGAGCAAATGACGCCCAGTGCCTCCGGGCGTTTCTCGAGGCGGAAAGCTATCCCGGCCCCTCCATTATTATTGCGTACAGCCACTGTATCGCACACGGCATCAATATGGTGAAGGGCCTCACACAGCAGAAAAACGCGGTGGATTCAGGATACTGGCCCCTCTATCGATATGACCCGCGCCTCGCGGACCAGGGTCAGCCTCCGTTGAAGCTGGATTCCAAAGATATCAAGATATCTCTAAAAGATTACGCATACCAGGAAACCCGGTACAAGATGCTCACCAAAAGCCATCCTGAGGCTGCAGCCGAACTCATCCGGCTGGCCGGAGAAGATGTGAAGCGACGTCGTCGCTTTTACGAGCAGCTTGCCGCCATGAATCCAGGCACCGGCGAAGAATCCGCCGAATCGAACTAAGGGAAGGAGTCCATCATGGTCGATCTCAGGACAACCTATTTAGGTCTGACTCTCAAAAATCCCGTTGTACCCTCTGCCTCGCCTCTCTCAGAAGATGTGGCGAACATTAAAAGGATGGAGGACTTTGGCGCTTCCGCCGTCGTAATGCACTCCCTCTTTGAGGAACAGCTTTCCCACGACGCCTTTGCCCTCCACACCCATCTGGCGCAGGGAACGGAAAGTTTCGCGGAAGCCTTGAGCTATTTCCCGGAACCGGATGACTTTTTTGTCGGTCCCCATGAATACCTGGAACATATACGCCGTGCAAAGGAAACGGTGGATATTCCCATTATTGCCAGCCTGAACGGGACGACGGTTTCGGGGTGGATTGACTATGCGAAGCAGATGGAGGAAGCCGGTGCGGATGCTCTGGAGTGCAACGTCTACTACCTTCCTACCGATCCTTCCGAAACAGGTTCGGATGTCGAAAAGCTCTATCTCGATATCCTGAAGGCCGTCAAAACCCACATCACCATCCCTGTGGCGATGAAGCTCAGTCCCTTCTTTTCCAATCCCGCAGCCATGGCCCACAACCTTGCCTCTGCAGGAGCGGACGGCCTGGTCCTCTTTAACCGGTTCTATCAGCCCGACATCGACCTCGATACGCTGGAAGTCAAACCGAATCTCGTTCTTTCCAGTCCCTTCGAGGGGAGGCTGGCCCTTCGGTGGATCGCCATTCTTCGTGGAAAAGTTGACACATCCCTTGCGGCTACAACAGGAATCCATACCGGCCTGGATGCAGCCAGAATGATACTGGCGGGTGCGGACGTCGCTCAGGTCTGTTCCGTTCTTCTTCAGAAGGGAATTGACCAAATTGGAACGGTGATTGGTGAGCTGGCATCGTGGATGGAAGATCACGAATATACTTCCGTGAAAGAGATGAAGGGCGCCCTCAGCCAGCAATCCTGTCCTGATCCCACGGCCTTTGAGCGGGCCAACTACATGAAAACGCTCATGAGCTACCCGAGATCCTGACGTACAGTCGACAGCATCATTTCGAACGCCCCGCAGTTGCGGGGCGTTTTTTCTTATCCCGGATCCTGTGCCAGGAAAAAAAGTAGCTCCGCGGGTGCGGAGCTAATTCTAAGGAGATGCTGTTGAGGCTGTGCCATGTCCTGGCAGCCTGCCGGTTGATACCGGCTCTTTACATGATACATATGCAACCACTATGCCATGAATAATACGTGAATATCGTCACATTATGTTGGATAATCCAACAAACGTGTAGGAAAAACATACACTATGTGATACATTTACTCTGTGAATTCTGTCACATCCTATCGAATACTTCTGGTGGACGACGAGGCCATTGTTCGTGAATCCCTGGCTTCGTGGCTGGAAGGAGAAGGGTACGCCGTATTCCGGGCGTCATCCGGTAGAGAGGCGATTTCGCTGGTCGAAGAAAACCCGGTGGATATTGCCCTGATCGATCTGAAAATGCCCGAAATGGACGGAATAGAAACACTCCAGGAAATACGACGGATTTCACCGGACACCCTTTGCCTGATCCTGACCGCGCATGCAACGGTACATTCTGCCGTCGAGGCGATGAAACAGGGTGCCTATGATTACATTGTGAAACCCTTTAATCCCGATGAAGTCAGTCTCGCGGTTGAACGGTTGGGAGCGCACCTTTCGATTCTCAAGGAAAACGCCCTCCTTAAATCAAGAATGACCGGACGAGCTTCCTTTCATGCTCTTATGTCGCGGAGCGAATCGATGCTCCGCCTCTTTGAGATGGCCAGAAGGGTGGCCCGAAGCCGGACCACGGTCCTGATTCTGGGAGAAAGCGGGACGGGAAAAGAATTGCTAGCCCGGGCCATCCACGAGGAGAGCCCGAGACAAAGCTATCCCTTTGTTCCGGTATCGTGTGCCGCACTGAGTGAAACACTTCTTGAAGATGAAATCTTTGGCCATGAAAAAGGTGCCTTTACCGATGCCCGGGAAGCCCGGAAGGGAAAGTTTGAGCTGGCTGACCACGGAACACTGTTCCTTGATGAAATCGGAGATATCTCCCCCAAGCTCCAGCTGGATTTGCTGAGGGTCCTTCAGGAAAAGGAATTTACACGATTGGGGGGGACCCGGACCCTTCGAGTGGATGTCCGTATCATCAGTGCCACGAACCGTGATATTGAACACCTCGTCCATGAAGGAGCCTTTCGGGACGATCTCTTTTACCGGCTTAACGTGATCACGTTGACCATTCCACCGCTCCGGAATCGAAAGGAGGATATTCCCTTCCTGGTGCACCATTTCCTTGGCGTTTTCAGCAAGGAAATGGGGCTTGACTCCGGAATTCGAATTCACCCGGAAGCCATGAAAACGTTGACCGAATATGACTATCCCGGAAATGTGCGGGAGCTCCAGGGGGCCGTCGAGCATGCCATGATCCTCTGCGGAGGGGATATGATCAGGCCGGAGGACCTGCCCGCAAGGGTGAGAGGAGAGAGTGAGGGACCTCTACAGGATGAATCCCATCCTCTCTCCCTGGAAGAAATGGAGCGGTCCCACATTATGGATATTCTCTCCAGATATGATCATAATATTTCGCAGTGTGCCCGGCTTCTGGGGATCGATCGCAGTACCCTTTACGCGAAGATTCACAAATATGGGCTCAGACGTGAGGATGAAGAGTAGGAGAATCGAATTTTTAAAATTCAATGAGTGTATAATGGATGCATGGATGGGTTCCCGCGGCTTATCCGCGATGTCCTGGTGGGGTGTTATGCCATACTCTCGATCTCATTCTTTGTTCTGCTCCTGCTCCTTCTCTCAGGAGAGCTCTCCCGAAATCAGTTTGCAGAAATCCTGGTGACCGTTGTCAATCTTCTTCCGATTCTCTGGATTCTTCTCGTTATTTCCACGCTCGGCTTTCTCGTGATTCTGCTTCTGGACCTGGCAGATCGACACGTGGAAAAAAAGACGCTCTGGGGAATTGCATTTATCCTGATCTCTTTTATCTCCCTTCCTCTGTACTATGCCATCTATGTGAGGCGCACACCACACGGATAGGACGGATCGTTTCTTCTTTCTATGACAGATTCAGATCTCAGGATGAAGGATGTGATCCATTCGAGGTCAAGGGTCGATCCGGGAGAGTAACCTGAAAGGCAATGCCAACATCGGGGATATTATCGACCTGAATGGTTCCCCCAAGAAGCTCGACCAGCCTTCGAGTGATGTAGAGACCGAGGCCTGCGCCGTGAGGCGTATCATTGACCTTACCGGTTTCACGATAAAAACGCTCAAATATCCTGGGAAGAGCCTTTTCCGGGATCCCGGGACCCGTGTTGTGAACCGTAAACCACACCTGGTCCGGTTCTCTACCGGAACTCAGGGTGATCGTTCCTCCCCGGGGTACGTACTTGATTGCATTGTGAAAAAGGTTGTAATAGATAATCGCGAGAAGGCCGGGATCGGTATGAAGAACCAGCGACAGTTCATTCCGGTTTTCCAGAACAATATCGCGCTGGTCCGCCAGGACGCTGAGCTGGCCTATTGTCGGAACAACGATGTCCTGAAGAAAGTCAACCGTCTTTGCTTCCGGGATAAAGTCGCCGCTCTCCAGTCTCGACAGATCCATTGTATTGCGCAGCATCTCCCCCAGGGTATCCATCGCCCCGGCGAGTCGCTGAAGGAGGTCCCGGTCCGAAGGATTAAGGGTGGAATGTGCGTTTCTTTGCAGGGTACGTACCGCAATGGAAGCACCGGCAATCTGGTTCTTCAGTTCGTGGGATGCAAAGGAAAGCATATCCAGATAGTTGCGATTCGCAGAGGAAAGCTTTCGATTGGTATTCACGAGTTCCTCTTCCCGTTCGGATATGGCGGTCACCATGGTTCGGAATGAAGATGTAAGGGCGGTGATTTCATCCCCTTCGCCTGCATCGGGAATCCGGACATCCCGGGAGCCCCGTGAAACCGATGTGGCTGCAAAGGCAAGGTTATGAATCGGAGTAAGGATTCTCTTGGAAAGCTGAAGGGCAAGAAGAACGACGAGAAGGGTCCAGAGCATGGAAAGAGCGAGAAAGACAGTGACCAGGTTTCTTCGCATATCCGTGTACTTCTGTTCCAGGGCACCTACGTAGAGCATTCCGATAATGGCACCGTCTACGTCAAGGATGGGTTCGTAGGCACTGACGTACCAGTCTCGAACCACAAAGGCCCTCCCCTCCCAGGCAATTCCCCGGACAAGGGTCCGGTCGTATACCTCTTCCGAAACGCGTGTACCGATGGCCCGGAACCCTTCCTCGTCGGTCACATTGGTTGCGATGCGGGTGTCTCCCTGAAAAATCGTCACCGTTCCCACAATCCGGCCATCGTGGGTCTCATCCCCAAAGACGATGGAGCGGATCGTATCGACAAGTTCGTAGTTTCGGTTCAAGAGGATCCCGCCGTACACGGTTCCCAGAACACGTCGATCCCGATCCAGAATCGGACTCGCTGCCATCATGACCATGCCGCGGGTCATGGCGGGAACTTCTCTCGGCTTGGCGTGGGGCGTGGCTTTCGGGGTGATAAAGGCCCTTCGATTAAGATCGTCATCCTCGAGCGTAAGCTGTTCCAGGCTCATAAGCCGTATTCCCCGGGCCGACTTCCCCGAGCGGGCAAGCTGGACAATCGTATCCTGCGTGACCCTGTCCCCGGTCACTTCCCCGGAGGAAGTCCTGAGGATTACATTCCCCTCCGGACTGGTTACAGTGAGGAAATCCAAACCGGCTTCCCACTTCGACCGGCGCAGTCGGGTATACAGGGTCGGAATATCATTGCATTCGATGGACTCGACCAGTGAATCCTTCTGGCTGATAAGGTTCACCACCTGGAGAATTCGGATTTCCTCCGCTTCCAGCACGGCCCAGGCACTGTTCAGGTTATTTTTTACACGTGTCTGTGCTTCCTGAAGGGTCATGGAGTGAATGAAGGTCGTACCCAGGATGGAGCTGATCAGACCAAATCCAAGCCCGCTTCCGATCACAAGAAGGAGGACTTTTCGTTTCAGGCTTCCACTTCCTGGCCAGAGGGGCATGGTCGATCTCAGCGCCGAAATGAAAAACAGATCATGGTATTTGTAAGTGTACTCAGGTACGAGATACCCGTCAATGGAAGGAGGATCAGCGGAAAAGGGCCCCGGGAAACCTGGCTCCGGTCAGGCCATCCCTGAAGCCTCTCCCATCGGGTTCACGGGCAAAAGGCAGAACGGACAACCAGGGATCCGATAGCTGAACGGTCACCCTGACCCCCGTCGTATCGCAGGCCCGATCCAGACGGGCCGTCCACAGGATCCGGGCGATTGCTTCCAGGCTCTCCGGGTTTCGAGTGACCGGCCACAACCTCCCGTTTCGCTGTTCCCACTGGATCGTGTCCTTTTCGATCAGAGAGTAATGGTATGTGAGCGTCTGAACCATATCCGAAACGGGGGACCAGAACGCAGGAATCAGGAGACGGGTCCACGGCATCAGCGTTCCATAGGCTCTCTGCTGGTCCTTTGTCATTGCCGTGAGTGAATAGTGTGTCTGAACATCCCAGAAGGGGATCTGAAGGATTGGCTCCGGCAGGAGAATATTCGCTTTCCCGTAGCGGAGGGGAAAGCGTTGAACCCGGGGCCCGTCCATGAAAAAGGCCAAAAAGCACTGTGTACAGGTGAAGACCTTGCTGAGAAGGTTCCCATCCAGAGGACTCCCGCAACGGTCACAATGCAAGCGGTGCAGAACGGGGGATTTCATGGTCCAGGTTTCCCGGGGTTGGATAATTCCCCCAAAGCTTCCACGATACGGTTTACCGGTCTTTGCAGGCCCGGGATGGGAAATGCAGGCAAAGGCCCGGCTCGGACGAGATCGAATCCCTCCGGCGTAACCCGAATCCGTCGGGGGATGCGAAGGAAGAGCAGGCATGCCTGAAGGAGAAGGAATGCAGATCCTACAAAAAATGCCATGGGTAATATGGACAGCCAGAAACCGGTAGTTGTCTTTCCCGCCTCCATACTCCAGGGCTGGAGGAAAGCCCCGCAGAGCCATCCCAGAATCGCGGCCATGGGGAGGCCGATATGGAATGCCCGGGATGACCGGACGGGAAGATGTCCCCGGATCAGCCTGCCTTCTATCTCGTCGACGGTCAGGGTGTAGATTTGCCCCTGGAAGCGGAGTGTAAGTGCCAGAACGGGGAGATAGACAAGCGAGATCGTCAATTCAAGCAGGGAAAGATCCTCTCCTCCGGAAGCGACTCCGGTACCGATCACTCTTTCCATGGGAATGTCGGCGTCGATGATCTCGCCTTCTGTGGCCAGAGATCCCATCGATACCGCTTCGATCTCTCCCGGCCGGGAAAGAATGATGTCGCGAAGATCGGTGTCGTGGAGATTCCAGTGCTCCAGGGTCGCTCCAAAGTAGACATACTGGAAGGGTCCCAGGGAGGATCGTGTGTCCTCGCGGATCAACTCGCCTGTCACGGGATCCCGTTGTGCAAAATACTGGGAGCCTCCCCGCAATCCGCTCAGAAGGTAGAAGGGAAGAAAGAGGCGGTGGTGAGAAATGACCTCGAATCGATCGGAAAAGTGATCGGGAAGGAGGGGGGATGCAAGCCGGGATCGTATCGTTGCAAGGAGAGCGTCGAGGTCCTTTTTTGCCTGGAGACGATACCGTGGAAGGAAATCGGCAAGATAGACGTAGAAAGGGTCGCTACAGAAATGGCAGGAAACGACCCGATGACCGAGGGGAGGGGACATCGTACCCCCGCAGGAGGGGCAGACAAGGGCCCGCGTTTTCATCGTCCACTCCCACCGGGGTAGAGGGATCGGCTCCACAGATAAAAAACAAGATACAGTGAAAAAATAACGATCAGGGCGGGAACGGGTCCCGGGATCAGCCAGGAGCTCAGCAATGCCAGGGAAAAAAGCAGTGTGACGAAAAAAGTAAATGCCATGGAAGCCTTTTTCAGCTCTTTCGGGGGAAGTGTCAATGTGTGTACCCGTCCCTCCACACCGTCGATCCATGCCTCGTAGGGAAGGGTATTTCCGTAAACAACATGATAAAAGGGAAGGTAGTAAAGGGAGAATTCCGTTGCACCCGGGTAGGCGTCCCTCACGGCCTCGCCCTGTTCCGTCGGTTCCAGAAAGGTCCACCCGTCGGCTGAATCGTTTCGTGAGAGTTTGACGCCTGCGGGCGGAATGAGAACCCCGGCCAGTTCCGGCGGACAGGGAGCAAAGGCTGGAACGGTCTTCTGCAGGCCCTTCCCCCGGACGGCCCAGAAGGGCAGCATGACCATTTGAATGTCCTTAAGTCCCGGATGGATCACACCTTCCCGCTTGAGGTTGTTCCAGAGAGATCGCCGGGCGGCAACTGAATCGATCCTGGGGAAGATCACAAAATGGAGAAAGGTCTTTGCCCCTTCAAAAAAGAGAGAAGAGTCGCAGTAGGGACAGTGAATAAAGGATTCAGGCTGATCCAGCGGAATCGATCCTGCGCACTGGGCACACCGGATCTTCATGAGGTGCCGGACTTCCCGAAGAGGTCTGCGGTCGCGATTTTTATAAACACTTCATCTATTCTACATGGAAGGCGGGGTATTTATTCTTGAAACCGATATCGTTTTCTGGTACATAAGATCCATGCCGATTTACGAGTTTTACTGTTCGCCCTGCCATCGTATCTTTCAGTTTTTCTCTACGGTTCCCAACACGGAGACAGTTCCCGACTGTCCCCGGTGCGGAAAGTCCACTCTGAGCCGCAGAGTTTCCCGCTTTGCAACCCTGAAACACCGGGAGGATGATGAACCCTCTCCTTTCGGGGACATGGATGAGGAACGAATGGAGGGAGCCATGGAGACCCTTGCCGGGGAAATGGGTTCGATGGAGGACATGGAAGATCCCCGCGCTGCGGCAAAATTTATGAGAAAGTTCATGGATATGACGGGGATGGAGATGGGACCCCGCATGGAGGAAATGGTGCGCCGCCTGGAGTCCGGGGAGAACCCGGACGCGCTGGAAGAGGAATTCGGGGATGTCATGGATGAAGAGGATGACGATGCCCTCTCGGAGTTCATCCGGATGAAGAAGTACGCAATGTCCAAACGAAAAGCCCCTTCAAGGGACGAAACCCTCTACTTCCTGGATTGAAGAACCATCCAATCCATCTTGTCCCGCCATAGCTTTAAGGCTTGGGAGGTGGATAGCGACGGAGGATAAATCCACCTTGTCCCGCCATAGCTTTAAGGCTTGGGAGGTGGATAGCGACGGAGGATAAATCCCTCAATGTAATCTTTCTGTTAGAATACCCATGATTGGGTTTGCAGATAAATTCTGGGGGGCCGGAATGAAACAAAGATTGAAAATATTAAAATTACTTATAATTTCCAGCATTTTTCTTGTTCCAGGAATGATGTTTGGTCTGACCAATGTCTCCGGGAGCATTTCTTCAAACACAACCTGGACGGCGGAAGGAAACCCCTATGTTGTGACGGGTTCGATCACCATAGACACCGGAATTACTCTGACGGTTGAGGCGGGTGTCATTGTCAAGCTCCAAACAAACCGATCCATTATTGTAAGCGACTCAGCTTCTCTCATCGTAAATGGCACCAGCGGATCTCCGGTGTATTTCACTTCCTACAAGGACGACACGATCGGAGGGGACACGAACGGGGATGGGAGTGGGTCCACTCCCAATTGGGGCGACTGGGGGTATATAGGGAATGGTGCCATAGGAACGGGCCGGGCCATCCAGATGAGTTACAGTGAAGTAAGGTATGGCGGGATTGATTCTTCTTCGGACTTCGGAGCCATACATCTTGATGATGGGATTGTAACACTGGATCACACGACCATTTACAAATCCAGAAAATGGGGTGTGAACGTGGACAATGTAGACCTCACGATCACCCATTCTCTTGTTGATACGTGTTATGACAAGGGCATCCTTTTCAGCAGCACTGATAATTATGTCACAATAACGAATACAACGGTTCAGAACTGTTATCAACAAGGCTTCTATGTCAGCTCTGATCATATTATCTTCACAGACAACACGGCGATTAACAATGGGTCTGCAGATTACGACGCAATTTACTTGAATTCTACCAACTGGACGTCTCCTCCCACCGGGAACAGTGTGACGGGGAACTATCTGAACTGGATACGGATGCACGGTACGGTCACAGCATCCATGACCTTACCTGCCCAGGCGGTGTACTACGGGAACTTAACAATTGACACCGGTGTCACGTTGACCCTGGCGCCCGGGGTTATATGGAAGGCTAGCTCTCCCTATTTGTATCCCTTTGTCGTTTCCGATGATGCATCCTTCATCGTAAACGGAACAGAGTCGCAACCGGTGTACATCACCTCTGCTGCGGACGACACAGTGGGAGGGGATTCAAACGGGGATGGGGGTGCGACGACACCGGCACGCGGTAACTGGGAAAGGATTGGGAATGCATCTGCCGGAAGCAATCGTACGATTCAAATGTCCTATTGCGAGGTGCGGTATGGAGGTGATTATAGCGACTTTGCGGCAATCCATTTACAAGACGGAAACATAGTATTGGATCATACTACCATTGCCGATTCTGAGTTTCATGGTGTGTATGCGTTATATGGGGATTTGACGCTTACAAATTGTGTCATTGACAACTGCTTTGCGGGATACGGTGTGTATTTTAGCGGCACGGGTAATGCAGTTTCCATCACGGACACCATAGCCCAGAATTGTGGTCGCCAGGGATTTTATCTCAATTCGGACAATATCACGTTTAATAATAACCAGGCCATAAACAATGGATCTGCGGATTACGACGCAATTTACTTGAATTCTACCAACTGGACATCTCCTCCCACCGGGAACAGTGTGACGGGGAACTATCTGAACTGGATACGGATGCACGGTACGGTCACAGCATCCATGACCTTACCCGCCCAGGCGGTATTTTATGGGAACTTGACGATCGGCACAGGAGCAACGTTGACCCTGACACCTGGGGTCATTTGGAAAACTGATTATCCATACCTTTACCCATTTTTCGTGCAGGATAATGCTTCCTTTATTGTGAACGGGACGGAATCGCAACCGGTGTACATTACCTCCGCGGCGGATGATACGGTGGGTGGGGATTCGAACGGTGACGGGGATTCAACATCACCGGTGCGTGGTGCATGGGAAAGAATCGGCAATTCAGTTGCAGGTAGTAACCGCACGATCCAGATGTCTTACTGCGAAGTACGGTATGGGGGCGATTATAATGAGGACGCAGCCATCCATTTGTTGGACGGAAATGTGATGTTGGATCACGTGACGATCTATGGGTCCCAGAACCATGGTGTGTATGTCAGTAATGGTAACCTGACGCTTTCATCGTGTCTCATAGATAGTTGTTCACAGATCGGTGTTTTGTTTAGTAGTACCACCAATGTGGTTTCCATCACGGACACGACGGCCCAGAATTGTGGTCGACAGGGATTTTATGTCAATTCAGACAACATCACCTTTATGAACAACCAGGCGATTAACAATGGGTCTGCAGATTACGACGCAATTTACTTGAATTCTACCAACTGGACATCTCCTCCCACCGGGAACAGTGTGACGGGGAACTATCTGAACTGGATACGGATGCACGGTACGGTCACAGCATCCATGACCTTACCTGCCCAGGCGGTGTACTACGGGAACTTAACAATTGACACCGGTGTCACGTTGACCCTGGCGCCCGGGGTTATATGGAAGGCTAGCTCTCCCTATTTGTATCCCTTTGTCGTTTCCGATGATGCATCCTTCATCGTAAACGGAACAGAGTCGCAACCGGTGTACATCACCTCTGCTGCGGACGACACAGTGGGAGGGGATTCAAACGGGGATGGGGGTGCGACGACACCGGCACGCGGTAACTGGGAAAGGATTGGGAATGCATCTGCCGGAAGCAATCGTACGATTCAAATGTCCTATTGCGAGGTGCGGTATGGAGGTGATTATAGCGACTTTGCGGCAATCCATTTACAAGACGGAAACATAGTATTGGATCATACTACCATTGCCGATTCTGAGTTTCATGGTGTGTATGCGTTATATGGGGATTTGACGCTTACAAATTGTGTCATTGACAACTGCTTTGCGGGATACGGTGTGTATTTTAGCGGCACGGGTAATGCAGTTTCCATCACGGACACCATAGCCCAGAATTGTGGTCGCCAGGGATTTTATCTCAATTCGGACAATATCACGTTTAATAATAACCAGGCCATAAACAATGGATCTGCGGATTACGATGCAATTTTCTTGAATTCTAACAACTGGACGTCTCCTCCCGCCGGGAATAGTGTGACGGGGAACTACCTGAACTGGATACGGATGCACGGTACGGTCACAGCATCCATGACCCTGCCGGCCCAGGAGGTGTACTACGGGAATTTAACAATTGGCACCGGTGTCACGTTGACCCTGGCGCCCGGGGTGATATGGAAAGCCAGATCACCCTATTTGTATCCCTTTGTCGTTTCCGATGATGCATCCTTCATCGTAAACGGAACAGAGTCGCAACCGGTGTACATCACCTCTGCTGCGGACGACACAGTGGGCGGGGATTCAAACGGAGACGGGGATACTACGTCCCCTGCATGGGGAGATTGGAGATACATCGGCAACGCATCTACAAGTGAACATGTGTACATTGATCTTAATTATTGCAGCATCCGTTATGGTGGCTATTACTCTTCCTATTATGGTGCTATTACTGCAAATGGATCAGGGACAATCAAGTTGAAGAATGTCAATATTTCCGAATATTCCTACGCTGCTGTCCTGGCGCCAAATATCCGTGTGGAATGTCTGTGGAGCACAATTTCCAATTCGTCCGCAACGAATTACGGTATCTATGGCGGTCAGAATTCGTTTATCTATGATTCCTCCATTTCCAACTGCCAGACCGGACTTTATTTAGGTAATGGTTCCAGGGTAAAGGCGTGTTCGATTGCGGATAATACCAACTATGGAGTGAATGGAAGTGTCGTTGATGCCAGGGACTGCTGGTGGAATGATCCCGGCGGACCGTACGATCCCAGCGACAGCGGTGTGGAACTGATGAATGATAACCCCGCCGGGGATCCTGTTGGAGTAAATGTTTACTACCGTAACTGGCTTACATCGCCAACACAAAATACTCCCCCGGCTTTCTTTCCGGATAATGGTCCCCTGCCGGCCTACGGGTATGTGAACCAGACCTCGTACCGCTGGAACATCTCAGCCATAGACCGGGACGGGGATCCGATGGCGGTTACTCTCCTGATCACAAACCCGGTTACGTTGGAAGAAACGTCGTGGCCCATGTCGTACATTTCGGGCACAACAACGCAGGGTGCAAACTTTACCTTTGCCAAGACCCTCATTTCCCAGGGTACCTATCAATACCGGTACAAAGTTGTGGCGGGTTCGCACACTGTGTACTACCCATATCCCGATGGTTCCAAGTTTTCCGGACCCATCAACGGTGAGGGTGACCGATACGAGCCCAATAACGACCCGGTCAACAACCGCCTGCATGACCTAGTGTCCGATCAGGCACTTGTAGATGCAAACATATTTCCCCCGGGAGATATAGATCACTATAGCTTCACCAATACCAGCAACGGAGACATTAGTGTCTCCGTCACACCGCCAGCCGGGATCAATCTGGATCTCAGAATCCTCGGGCCTCTTGGTGAGGACCTGGTCTCCAACACAGGTGGTGCCGGGGTCACAGAATCCATCAGTGTGACCGGGGCATCCGATGGCGAATGGATTGTCAAAATCGCCGGGCATGGCGCCGCAGACTATACGTCGACGTATTATTCACTCATCGCAACATTTGACCAGAGCGGGGTCGTTCCTGCTGGAGGGATTATTTATCCCTTCCCCTCTCAAATTAAGGTCGGGGCAGGAGAGAGCATACGGTTCGTCGCCGTAGGTGTGCACTCCGACGGGGACTATCCCCTTACCTTTGAATGGTCTTTTCCTGGTGGAACACCGGACGCGGCCGTTGGAAGTTCGAATCGTTACGACCAGCAGAGCGTCATCTATTACACCCCCGGCATTCATGCAGCCAGTGTTCTGATCAAAACCGCAAGTGGTGTACCTGCAGCACAGTCCTCTACCCGTACCATTGAAGTTGTGCCTCCGGAAGCCCAGGTAACTGTCTGGGTGGATGATGCCCAGCCCATCGGGTATAACTTCAAAGGCGAGAAGATCCATGCATACAAAGCGCCAAACGGGGACACGGTGGACGTCAAGGTTAGAGTGAGAAATACAGGAGTCGTGGATCTGGAGAACTTCAAGATCATCGTGGAGTGTCTGACACCATCTGCAATTGGAAGCGTTGTGGAGGTGCGTAGATTTAATGCAACCGCAGCGGGTGCGACAGCGTTCGATGCACCAACAGATGTCGATGGACCGGGGGTTCCCTATACCCCGGATTTACCGACTGGTACGGTGACCGTGGATACGCCGGCCACTATTTGGAAAGGGTACGAGCATCTTTATCGCTTCCGTTACACAACAGCGGATAATTCATCAGGCCTTGTGAAATTCACGGTTAGAATCGAGAATCAGCTGGGGTCGCCGATCCACACCGAAAATCAATTTGATCCAATTGGAAAAATTTGGATTCGGGATGGCCTTGACAAAATGTTCGTGACGAACCGCTCTCTCCTTTTTCTTAACTATGGAATGAATCCCTTTGAACGAAACGTTTTGACATTTCTCAATACAGTACAACGAAGGGCAATTGAAGATGGTGCATTGATCCTATACGTGGATAGAGAAGACCATTCAACGATCCTGTGGAACCATGATACATCAACCATAGATGAAGCAGATGTGATATGTACAAAAATATTCACAGAAATCTATTCGCTCGCCAGCCATGGGGGATTCACCCCATTACAAAGTTATGCTGCCATCATAGGTGGAGATGAGATCATCCCTATGTGGCGATATCCAACTGTGTATAGTCTGCCCCCAAATGTATCAGATAGTTGGTTGATATCTATCTATGAACAAGGATATTTTCCAACAGATTCACCCTATTCATGGAATTCCACAGAGTACCTTGTTGTAGGGCGATTACTTTTCTGGAAATTAAATAACGCTAAAGATCTATTGCAGGTAAAGAGTGGACCTGTCCGGGATTCACTCATTGCTTTGCAAACAGATGGTCAACAATATGGTGATTTTAATAGAATAAGAGATCTCGGGTACGATATTTATTATGATGGCAATGGAGGGCAAACCATTTGTACAACAGATCAGGATTGGAATGAAGAGGACGGAGCTTCTGCGTTTGAAAATGGATCAAGCTCTCTCGGAGGAATAATTGTCGGTATGCATTCTGACCCATCCGTTGCAGGCTGGCGTGTCGATAAGAGTGGTGGTACAGAAGAATTTGTCATAAGTACAGAAGGTAATGATGGTATAGAGGAAAACCAGGTAAGAGTTGATTTACGAGCAAATCAAATTTATAGATATGGAAGTTCTACACCGATGAGTCTCCCAAGAGATGCTCTTTTCGTTTTTGGAGGATGCAATGGGGGGGTACCCACTAGCGATGGTCTTCTTGCTGCTGCAATAGAGGAACAAAAGGCAGCGGCAGTTATTGCAAACACTCATTATTCTAAGGGGATATCTTGTCATGTAAAAACAAGTAGAGACAATCTTAGTTGTTTGTTGCAACCAGGAATACTATCCTCTTCTGAAATAATCTTAGATTTCCTTTTGAAAGAGATATACACAAATAAACTTAACAAGCCAATGGCACAGGCCTTTTTAATTGCAAAGCAAAATTTTCGAACCACGCGACTCAATTGGAGCGGAGTGGACCAGTACGTCTATCACATTGCAAATTATTATGGGTTACCGTGGCTATTGCCAGGGTCACCATTGGGCTCGCCCTCCAGACAGGAAATTGAAGCCAGAACATCGTCTTCGAAACCAAGAAATTTCCTGCTGAATTCTGCAATGGAGAACGATGTCAAACTTACACCTACCAGACAAAATGGTTTGGAGGAAATTACAGTTGATCTGCCAGATCTAACCGTAGAAACAATAGACACCTATTCGCATCTAACATACGCAGACATGAAAGATGAATATAATGAAATCGGTGAACCGGTCGTTCCTTATTTTGAGGTAGACAATGTTGTTTTACCTGAAGGAACGACAAATTTTACTGTACATTCTTCGACAGTTACCTATGAACCCGGTCAGATACTCAATCTTCCTTGTGGGGATTTAGAATTGGTAAGCGATCCTGATGACATTTTTGATCCAGTATTGGTACCGACATACACAGATGTGTGCACTTCAAGTGGTCTTTTCCCTGACGAGCAGAATTTATTTACCTGGGTATCAGATGGGTATCAGAAAAAGCTGTTATTTCTCAGTGCCCGCCACGACTGGGAAACTGATGAAACCTTGATCGTGGATACCATCACCTACTCCGTCAGCTTTGACATGCCGCTCCTGACAACCAGTATCTTCGATATCGGAATGGTTCCTGCGGAGCCTCTGCCCGGGGATCAAATTGGAGCCGAGTTCACCCTCCAGTACCACGGCTATGAAGATGTCCACAAGATGGATGTTCTTTTTGAAATCTATGACGGTGCGGGTGACCTCGTAGCCAGCCACGAAGCCCTGGATCTCTCCGTCTCTCCGCTTACAAACGTCACGGTCCAGGAACCCGTTGTTGTCAGTCTGCCGGAGGGTGGGTATTCTTTGCACGTTCGATTGCGGGAAGGGGATACAACAGGATCCGCGTACCGTGTCAATTTCCATGTGAGGGAACCCGATTCTGACGGGGATGGTCTTTCCGATGCGGACGAAGCTTTATACGGCAGTGATCCCAACAACCAGGACTCTGATGGCGATGGCCTTGGGGATGCGGAGGAAGCCGAGCTGGGGACGGATCCCAACAATACCGATTCCGATGGTGACGGATTCACGGACGGATACGAAATTGACCTGGGGTCCGATCCCATGAGTGCGGTCTCCCAGCCATCGGTAGGTCCCGCCGTCATTGCAGATGGGACCTTCGGAATTCCAATGGAAGCCACAAAGCTGGATCCCCAGGGTAATCAGATTTCCCTGACCTGGGATACCTCCTGCGGCGGGACGGCCGACTACGGAATCCTGTACGGAGGCGGCACCCAGCTTCCCGCGATTCCGGGAGGTACGTATTCACTGAGTGGAAGCGTCTGCAGTCTGGATACCACACAGCCCTACACCTGGAACAACACCCTGGATCCTTCTTCAGACGGAAAGGGTTTTTACTGGTGGATTATCGTTGCGACCGATGGTGCAGGTACGGAGGGTGCATGGGGTGTGGATTCCGGTCAGGATGAACGGATGGGGACGGGATCGAACGGTTCCTCCGGAGCCTGCGCCACAGACAAGGACACCACGAACCGCTGTAGATTGTAAAATCATAAACTGTAGAGATTTGGAAACAGTAGGGCCCTTATTTCCATTCGGTCATTAACAGGATGTAGTTTTTGTCATCCTTTCCCATCCCTCGACTGCAATGCAGCGGAGAGGCCGCGGAGGTAGTGGTTCTCCATGATCGCCCGGTACCACCGGTTGGGTCGGAACCACCCCTGGCGCTCCAGGAGGCGGCAGATCCTCTCCTGGATCCGCAATCTGACCGGACGTTTCTGCCCCGTCACCCGGGCAAGAGGCAGTCCCACGAAGTCGGCAAGCTCCGGGTGGCGCTCCGCCATCGTGGCGGCGGCAATCCCGCTCTTATACTGGCGGACGGTAAAGGACTTCATCGTGGTGGGATGGTGGTGACGGCAGACGGCCTTCGGCCGATAGACCATCTTCAGACCTGACTGCATCATCCGGTAGGCGCACTCGATGTCTTCCCAGGCGGCGAAGGGGAAGGATTCATCAAACCCGTTCGCATTCCGGATCGGTTGAGACGGGAGGGATACGTTGGAGGTGTAAAAGAAATTAAAGGGTACGTTTTCTGGGTCAGGAATGATGTCGTATCCGAACTGCAGGCCGAACCGATTGATGTAATCCATGAAGGGAGTTACGTTCATATCCCGGGGCCAGTCGGTGAAGCCCAGGACGGCGAGGCCTTCAACCGGTTCGAATTCTCCCGCGTGAATAGACAGACAGTCCCGCTCCAGGGTTGTATCGTCGCCAAAGAAGGCAATCCGGGGCGCCCCGGCCAGGTGGATGCCGACATTCCGGGCCCTGGCCGGACCGGCGTTGGCCTGCTTGCGATAGGTGAAGGCGAAGGGAAAGTCCGCCCGGGTGATCCAGTCCCCGGTTCCATCCGTGGACCCGTCGTCCACTAGGATGACTTCAAAGCGATCGTGGGCCAGGGACTGTGTCCTGAGGGATTCCAGGACCTTTTTCAGTGCGTCCAGGCGGTTGTAGGTGGGAATGACAATGGAGAGGGAGAGGGTCACAGAGCGAGGATCCGGGAAAGGGACCTGCGGACAAGAACGGGCCTGGAAGGGAGAAGGGCGTTGAAGAAGGGGCTGGAAAAGAGCAAGTCATCCCCGGGATAGGTCGGAACGAGGTGAAGGGGAAATTTTTCCAGGTAAGTGTGATCGCTGATGGTTCGCCGGGACTGAACTTCGACACGTGCGTCGTGAATCTTCCGGAGGTTGGCCATAATCCAGTGATAGGCCCGGAGATGGTTTCGGGCATGGTCCGATCGAATGCGGAGGGTTCCCGCAGGTTTCACGTTTCGGGCATAGGGGTCGACCATGAGATCCCGATGGACCGTGGGAACCTGAGTCAGGACCCGGTCCATCCGGTGCATGAATGCGGTGAGGATGGCCGGATGGAGAGCCTGCAGGATCGACTCCTCCATGTTCTTCACGGCAACCATGTACGCGTTCCGCTCGAAGAGGAAGGCACGTTTGAACATCCCGAGTTCCAGACCGGTCGCCGAACCCCTGTGGTAGGCCAGGGCTCCGGGCTGGTAGAGAATGGTCCCGCCGGCAAGGCTGAACCGCCATCCGAAATCGACATCTTCGAGGTAGGCAAAGAAATTCTCGTCAAATCCGCCGTTTTCCAGGAACACATTTCTCCGGATCATCATGTTTCCGCCGCAGGGAAAGGGCAGTTCGGAAGATTGAGTTTCTTCCTCCAGCGTGCCGGATCGAGATCCCTGGTGAAGCTGAAAGGCATGGCCGTCAAAGGTCAGGATCCCTCGAATAAAGTCGACGCGATCCCCCGCCCAGTTCAACAGACGTCCGCTGGAACATCCGGCCGGAAAATCCTTCCGCTCCAGGGTGTCCAGGTGGGCCTGGAGCCAGTTGGGTTCGACCCGTGTATCATTGTTGATGAGGGCAATATAGGACCCGCGCGCCGCCTTTGCACCTTCGTTGTTGGCCCGCGCAAAACCTGTGTTGGTTTTCAGATCAAGAATTCGGACATCGGGATAGTGGCGGGCGGTCCATCGGATGGTGTCGTCCCCGGAACCATTATCGACCAGGATGATCTCAAACTGATCCGCGGGAAGCGTTTGTTCTTTCAGGGAGGGGAAAAGATGTTCCAGGTGGTGACGGCCGTTCAGCGTGACGACGATCACCGAGACCAGGGGGGATGTCACGGAAAGAGCCTCTGCCACCAGCTTCTGGGCTCGGCGCCCTGGTATCTCTCCAGTGATTTCAGATAATCCGAAAGGGGGGCCAGGACACGGTCCCAGCTGAGCCGGTTTCGAATGGCCAGGGAAATTCGCTTCCTTTCGGCGTCTTCGATAGGTCGGGAGATCATTTCTGCAAGAACCTCCGCCCCCTCGGAAACGGTGTTTTCCTTCAGGATTCGAAGTCCCGGAAGGTCGAAGAGTACCTGCTCAAGCCCCCCTCCGGGTGAGGTGAGAACGGGAAGTCCCGCCCAGAGGAAATCCAGTACCCGGGTCCGGAAGGAAAGAGTCGTTTCAAAGCTCTGGAAGTGAAAAGAAAGGGCCGTGTGGCAATCCCTGTAGGCACTCACCCGATCGTGATAGGGGATCCAGTCCACAACATGAATTGTGTCATGGAGAAGGCCGCTTTCCTTCGCCCCTTCCAGAAAGGTTTCAAATCGAATCTGGGGTGTCGTGTCGGCTCTGGGATGGCGGCAGATAACCAGGTGGGCCCTCTTTTCCCGGACCAGGGTTCGCCAGACTGCCAGCAGGGTGTCCGTGTCGTACCAGTCGTACACGCCTCCAAAGAACACCAGGGGTTCGTGGTCCGGTACGGAAAGGCGGTGGCGGAGCCACCCGTCGTGATCGGGAGGATCGGTATCGGGCACACCGAAGGGAATGACCATCATGATCGGTTCAAGATGGTGGCTTCGGGCGTAAAGATCGGGTGTCAGCCTTCCCGCGTGGTAGAGAGCTCCTGCATAAAAGAGTTTCTGGATCTCGGAAGCGCAGAGAAAGATATGTCCCCGAAGAAGTTGAAGCTGGAGAGATGCGTGGGCAAACTGGTGGGCTTCCTCCCCGTAGTTCAGAGCCTCAATGGTGTAAGGGTCATAGAGGTCCACGATGGTCAGAACATCCTGTCTCTGGGAAAGGAGAAAATTGGCCGGCTCTCCCTGGACAATCGCGACGGGACAGTCACCGACAGCTCTTCCAACTTTGTCCCGCTCATAGATTTCCACGTCGCAGGAAAGAGCCAGAGATTCCGGAGAGGAGCCAGCGGGAAGCAGGAGCTTGACGGAAAAGTCCCGGGCCAGGGCCCTGGCCATGGAGGTCATGCGAATGCCAATTCCCGAAAGGACTTCCCCTGCGGGCTCGGGACACACAATGGCGATTTTCACGCACGTAGTATGGCGCAACCCTCAGGTAAGGTCAAGGAATCCGGGGGGTGTGGTATCCTACCGTTTCAGACAGGAGGCATCCCATGATCCGTTTCGTCGCAGCCGTTTTGATTGCAATGTTCATGATCCTATCCTCTGCCTATGCCGAGGATCCTTCTTTTAGCGAACATGTTCAGGTGCTGAAGGAACTTCGGGATTCGTGCAATTTCCCGGAGCTGATCGCCAAAGCGGAAGCTTTTCATGATCAATATCCGGATGCCTATGCTTATACAGAAATGGTGATTGTCTACAGCCTTCGTTCCGGTGATTTTGAAAGGGCGCGGGCGACAAAGGACTCCCTGATCAACAAGTATGGAGCCGATCCCGGATTTAAGGAAAACCTGGAACAGCTGTCCATTCTCTTTGCGTTTTACGAGAGTGAGCGATTTGAATATGCGAGCCAGGTTCGTCCGGGGGTGAAGCTGACGCCCTTCGCGCTGGAAGCTGTGATCCTATCCTCGATCCTCTCCGGGAGCACCGAAAGATTTGATGCCTGTGACCGCTTCCAGAAAATTCCCTATTATTGTCTCCTTGCCCGCAAGAGTGAAGGAACCTATGTTCCCCTCAATATGTCCTATGACGCAGGATTGCCCTCGATGGTGCTGGATTATGTCAATGGGAAGACAAAACGGGCCGATCTTGATAAGGACCTTGATTCTTGCCTTGCGGATCTCCCGGTTTTTCGAAAACTCCTGACCCGTGTTCTGGACCGGATTTCCGGGCCGGAGAAATCTCATCCCTGACCGGTCCTACTCCTTTTCCAGAAGGGACCGGTTCCGTTCAATTGTTTCCATGAGCCTGGCAATTTCAGACTCAAACCCCTTGAGCGACGGCCGGTAAAAGACTTCTTCGGATAAGGAGTCGGGCATACAGTTCATGGAGGTAACCCCCAGAGCTTCATCATGGGCATAGCGATAGCCTTCCCCATAATGAAGTTCCTTCATCAGAGCCGTGGGAGCATTTCGAATGTGAAGCGGAACCGGTTCTCCGGAAGTTTCCAGCGCCGCCTGCCGTGCCCTGCCATATGCCGTATAGATCGCATTGGATTTTGGTGCGATGGACAGGTAGACCGCCAGTTCGGCCAGAGCCAGGCAGCACTCGGGCATCCCCATGAAGTGGACGGCCTGCTGTACCGCGACGGCGAGCTGGAGTGCGTGCGGATCGGCAAGACCGACGTCTTCCACAGCGGTCCGCATCAGGCGCCTTGCGATGTACAGGGGATCTTCCCCCGCGGTGAGCATCCTCGCAAGCCAGTAGAGAGAGGCCTGGGGCTCCGAGTTCCGTACGGCCTTGTGGAGGGCCGAGATCATGTTGAAATGGCTTTCCCCTGCTTTGTCGTACTGGGGGATGGGCTGCCGGGCAACGGTTTGCACGGTTTCGACGCTGATCGATGAGGTCACCTGTGCACACATTTCGAGGAGGTTCAGGGCCACCCGGGCATCACCGGCACACAGCCCCGCAATGGCATCGGCTGCCCTGGGTTCAATCGTGACGGAACCGTTCAGGCCGTGGGGGCTGGAGAGGGCCCGCTGTATAAGGGTATGGATCTCGTCCGGGGACAGAGGGGAAAGAGTAAGAACACGGACCCGGGAAAGAAGGGCGGCGTTGAGCTCGAAGGACGGATTTTCCGTTGTGGCTCCCATCAGTATGATCCGTCCCTCTTCCACCGCATGGAGGAAAGCGTCCTGCTGGCTTTTATTGAATCGATGGATTTCATCCACAAAGAGTACGATCTGTCCCATTCGTTGAGCTGTTTCGATGGCCGAGCGGATTTCCTTTACACCTGATGTGACGGCGGAAAAGGCAAGAAAGGGAAGGTCTACAGCTTTCGACAGGATCCGGGCAAGGGTTGTTTTCCCGCTTCCAGGAGGGCCCCAGAAGACGAGGGATGGGAGAGATCGGGCCTTCAGGGCGCTGTCCAGCATGGATCCCGGTTTCCACATTTCATCCATCCCCAGGAGTTCTTTCAGTGATTGAGGGCGCATCCGTTCCGCGAGCGGAGGTGCATTCGAACCGTAAAGGCTTCCCTGACCTTCCATGAATTCAGTATAATCTTCTGAGATGAATTCAGGCAAGATCTCTGCAGGCATTGATGAAGCCGGACGGGGTGCGGTCATGGGGCCTCTCGTAGCCTGCTGTTATGCGACCTCAAACAAATCCAGGTCAGAATTTCGTGACCTGGGGGTTGTGGATTCGAAACGGCTGACCGGGCGTCAGAGGGAATCCCTCTTTCCCGAACTTCTTCGCAGGGCGGTTTCGATTCACTGGACCTTTCTGTCTCCACCGGCCATCGACGGAGAGAACCTGAATGCTCTGTACACCCGCCACGTGATTCACCTTATCCGCTTAAGTCCGGCCGTCAGGGTCGTCGTGGATGCGCCGGTTCCCTCCTCGGGACTGAACCGGTATCGACAGGAACTGCAGGCGTTCTGTGGAGATGTGGAGGTGGAAGCCTATAACGGAGCGGAAGATCGGGATCCTGCGGTGGCTGCCGCCTCCATCTGCGCCAAGGTCGTCCGGGACCGGGTCCTCGCCAGGCTTGCCCAACGCTTCGGATCGGTGGGAAGCGGGTATCCTTCTGATCCGGCAACCGTTTCCTGGTTGAAAGACCATTATGATCAGGGTGTGGAAGCGGGAATTGTCCGGTCCAAGTGGAAGCTTGCATGGCGGTAATGTACGAAGCGGATCCGGTCACCTATGTTCCCTGCAGAAGTCGATTCGGTGTGACAGGATTCTTCAGTGTCGATGAAACTCTTATCGACTGCGGGCCATCCTGCCATCACAGAACCTTCAGGGACTTTCTAACCGAGAATCCGGCAAAGAGGGTCCTGATCACCCATAGCCACGAAGATCATGCCGGAAACGCCTCCCTGGCCCTGTCCCGCGGGATTATCCCCATGGCTCACGAAAAGGCTCTCCCCATCTTACGAAAGGGAATCCCTTCCCCTGCCCGGTACAGAAAGTGGATGTGGGGGAAGACGCCCCCGGTGGAGGCTCAGGCTCTTCCCGAAGTAGTGGAAACCCCTCACCACCACTTTATCGTACTCCCGACCCCGGGACACAGTGCCGATCATGTCTGTTTCTATGAACCCAATCAGCGCTGGCTTTTTGCCGGGGATCTCTTTCTTTCCCGCAAATTGATGTGGCTGGGGCAAACGGAAGAGATCGACGGGATGATCGCAAGTCTGGCCAGGGTCTCCGATCTGGAAATTCGGACGCTGTACTGTGCCCATGTCGGTCCGATCGAGGATGGAAGCTATTTTTTGCGGGAACGTCTGACCTATATTCTGGATCTCAGGGATACGGTGCGTGGCCTGGCCTCCCAGGGATACAGTGTGCATTCCATCCAGAAACGGCTGCGAATGAAGGATCGGCGGATTCGATGGTCCACCCTGGGGGAACGGTCAGCTGTGAACCTTATCCGGGCCCTGATTGCATCAAGAGGAACTGTTCGCGATTTCCCTTCGGGCCGGTGACCCGGGAGGGTGTGTCTCCCTTTCGGTGAAACCCGGCTTCGATAAAAGCCTGAGCAACCCGATCCACAGCCTGTCGAATATGGTCCGGGTTCCGAACCACTCCCCTGGGTGCCTGCCGGGGTTCGCATTCAAACTGCGGTTTCACCATGGAAAGGATCAACCCGCCGGAACGGATCAGGGGGGCGAGGGCGGGTATCAGCTTGGCAATACCGATAAAGGACACATCAATGGTAATCAGGTCTGCTTTCTCGGAAATGTCACCGGAAGTAAGGTGACGCGCATTCACCGTAACGGAAATGACCCTCGGATCCGCAAGAAGACGCTCATGGAGAAGATGCTTTCCCACGTCGACTGCATAGACTTTTTGTGCACCCTTTTGAAGAAGGCAGTCGGTAAATCCACCCGTGGACGATCCGACATCGATGCAAATCCAATCCGTGACCGTGAGTTGAAGATCCTGCAGGGCGCCCTCCAGCTTATATCCTCCGCGGGACACATATTTTGGTCCCGAATCGATCACAATCTCCAGGTCTTCGGGAACCGCCTGTCCCGGTTTTTCAAGCCTTCGATCGGGGGTGAGCACTTTGCCCATCCGGATCATGATCTGGGCCTGGTGTCGGGTTTCCGCAAGACCCCGTTTGACCAGGAGTTCGTCAAGACGTATCTTGGGTGGAGACTTCACACCCACATTGTACCTTCCGGTCCGTAACGGTACAATGGTATCCGCCGTGCGAACCATCCTTCTTTTATTGCTTTATTCGAGTCTTCTCATCGGAGCGGATCAGCCCGATATTATCCTGGTGACTCTGGATACGACCCGGGCTGACCATTTGAGTCTCTATGGATACGATCAGCCCACCTCTCCCCGGCTTGTGGAATTTGCCAAAACCGCGGTTACGGTTACCTATGCCTATTCGCCGGTTCCCCTTACGCTTCCAGCCCATGTCTCGATCCTCACTGGCATGGCTCCCGAAGAACATGGAGTTTTTCTGAATGGCCTGAAGATCCCGGAGGCACTTCCTCTTCTGCAGGAACAGCTTGCTTCCCGGGGATATGCCACGGCTGCGGTTGTCTCTTCCGCGGTTCTGCAGAGATCTTCCGGACTGAACCGGGGATTCGATGTGTACGAGGACACCATGACCTCCATCGGTACGGGAAGCGTTCCCAATGAATGTTCTGCAAAGGAGACGACAGAGCGGGCTCTTTCGCTTCTGAAATCCCTGAAATCTCCCTTCTTTCTATGGGTCCACTACTTTGATCCCCATTTTCCTTATCGCCCTCCGGCACCTTTTCGGGCCGCCTTTGCGAACCCCTATGATGGTGAGATTGCAGCCATGGATGATTCCCTGGGGAAACTGATCGCCGCCATTCCCGCTGCTGCCCGTATCGTAATCTGCGGAGATCATGGGGAAATGCTGGGGGAAAGGGGCGAACGGGAGCATGGAGTTCTTCTCTATGAACCTGCGGTCCGGGTTCCGCTCCTGATTCGTGCGGGAAAGGGCGAAAAGCGTGGGGAGATCGAGGGACCCGTAAGCCTTCTTTCCCTCTACTCCATGATTCTGAGTGGAGATGATTTTCCCCGCGTATCACGCAACGAGGAATCCCCTGTCTTCACAACGTACTATGGAGAGATGGTCTATGGATTTGAGCCCGTCAGGGGCATCCTGGATTTTCCATACAAACTTCTCTGGACCGGGGCAAAGACTCTCGCGCTCTATGAGGTTCAGAGCGATCCGAAGGAGACCGTTGATCTTGCTCCCCGGATGAGAAGAAAGGTCCGGAATATGCTGCAGATCTTAAAGGATCGAACGAAAAAATCCGCTCAGGTAAGCGGACAGGATCCCGAGGCATCGAAGCTTCTCCATTCATTGGGCTATCTTTCCCCTTCCCGGGACTCGGTTTCTACCCTTATTCCGCCGGAGGAAGGGCTCAAGGCGAACCGGATCGTCGAGGAGGCGGAGGAAGCTCTTCAGTATGGCGATTCACGACGGGCCCGGGATCTACTCAACGGGGTTCTTACGCAGAATCCTGTCCATTCCGATGCCCTTCATCACATGGCGCGGCTTAGCCTCTCCAGCGGGAATTATCGGAGTGCCAGAACCTATGCGGATCGAATCGTACAATCTCAACCCTATCGCGCATCGGGTTATATTCTTCGTGGACTGGCGTTTGAGTCTCTGGGAAAACTGAAAGAAGCTCTGGAGGATTACGCGGAGGGCCTGCGGCTCGATGATCGGGATCCCGGAGCTCTTGGCGGATTGGCCCGGGTGAATCTGAAACTCGGAAACCTGGATGACGTCCTTGCGCTGCAGGATCGCACGGATCTTTCGGGAAAGCCTGTTCCCGAGGTTCTCAAATCTGTCTCCAGGGTGTTGGAGCTGCGGGGGGAACTGCCAGGCGCTTTCCGCATGCTTCACAGCGCCTATACCATGACCTCGGGTGATCCATCCCTTCTGCCCGACCTCGCACGATTGGCGGAGGGAGCAGGATATGCAGGTCAGGCCTATGTGTACTGGACCATGATTCTTCGTTCCAGCCCCCGTGACCCTGCGGCCCTTTTCTCTGCGGCCCGGCTGGGCCTGGGCCTGCAGAAGGATATCCCTGAAAACCGGCGTCGCTTGAATCTTGCCCGTTCTCTGTGCGGAAACTCCGACCTGTGCCGCACGATTGAGGAATGGATGAGCCGGGAAGAAAAGTGAACGATCCCCCCTCTTCGAACGTATACATCGTGACGACATTATGCAAGGACTGCAATTGAACACGACGGGGGAATGACTTACACTTGATTTCCGTGAAACGTCTAAAGTTTTGTGTCCGTCCGCCGCGGCCACGATGGATTCCATTCCAGAAGATCGTTCTGGTACTCGTTCTTCTATGCACTCACTCTGCATGGGGAGCGGAAAAGGGCAAGAAACCCTCCACGTGGTTTGATCGAAGCCTCGAATTTACTGTAGAGCTCTACAAACACTATCCCCCGGAAACCGATGAAGCGGAAATGGAACGGGTCAACAACCTTGCGTACCGGATTGCGGCTCAGCTTCCGGAAGTCCATACCCCCTATACGTTCCAGATCGTCAAAATGCGCGCACCCAATGCCTTTGCCCTGCCCGGTGGATTTATTTTCATTACGACGGGGATGTTAAAGATCAATTTGACGGATGAAGAACTCGCCGGCTTGATCGGCCATGAAATCACCCATGTATGGAAGGAGCATGCGGTCCATATGCAGAAGAAAGCCACACTCCTCTCCATGTTGTCCCAGGCACTTGTCATGGGAATCTTAGTGGGCGTGAAGGACCAGGGGAGGCAGGATTCCCTTCCCTGGGTTTACGCTCCAGACAGTGAGATTCGGCGATACGAAACGCAGAAGGACAATTATCTTCAGGGAGCCATTGCCTTTGGAGCTGTTTTTCAGGAGCTTCTGATGCAGGGGTATTCCAGAGGGTATGAGATGGAATCGGACCGGGAAGGGATGCGTCTGATGGCCATGGCCGGTTTCGACCCCGAAGGGACTCTGGACCTTCTTCAGAACCTTCACCATCGGATTTACGAAGCTCCGGGATACGGATACTGGCGGTCCCATCCCTACTTCGAAGACCGTGTGGAAGCTGCTGAACTACGCCTCCCGACCATCCAGGCCCAACCCGTAACGGACCCGACAGTGTTCCGGAGAAAAACACAGGAAGACCTCCTGAATATGGCGGATTCCTACGAAGGAGAAAAGAGGGACATTCTGGAACGGATGGCCTACTGGGCCTATCCCCATGGTCCCCGGGCCCTCGGTCTGCGAAGAACCATCCTGGATCAGCAGTTGTCCGGATTGAGACAGGAGGTTCCCCTCCGCAGGGACTATGGTGAAGTCCTCCGTACCGTGAATACCATGATCGAACATTTCGAAAATGACCCGGAGCTGGGAGAGCGCGCACTCGATTCCCTGAGGCAAGTTCGAGACTCCCTGAACGAGGACCGGGAAATCTGCCGTTCAGCCTTTCAGGGAATCCTCGAACACGGGGTTCCGGATATCCCCTTTCTGGAAACCTATTTGTCCAACTACCCGGAGGATTCCATGGCAGGTGTCGTGGCCTACACGCTCTTTCAGATGAATCGGCGTCTCGGACACGAAGAGGAAGCCGTGGAAGCGCTGGTGAAAGCCTATTCCTTTGAGGACTCTCGAGATCTCGCTATCCACGCCGCGGGAAATTATATTGGTTCCGTAAAAAAACTCCAAACCTGTCACTCCGTATTGACTACGATCCTGGATCCCGCCGTGACCCCGGCGGCCCGGCAGCAGATGGAAATGCTCTCCTTTTCCTATGATTCTCTGAAGGACGGAGCCCACTTCCTGGATGATGTCGAGGACTCGCCCTATGAAGAAACGATCCGGTCCCGTCTGAATGAACTGGCCTGGAATGCCTATCAGAAGGGAGGGATCTACGAAAAAGTTGGAGATCCACAGAAGGCGCTCGATATATTTAATGATATCCTTCTCTATGCGCCGGAATCAGAGGCTGCTCTGAGGATCCGGGAGAGTATTATGAAAGATTCAATGTCATCTGACCAAGGAGGTTCTTCATGAAACGTGTGCTTGCTCTGCTGGCCCTTGTGGCCCTCCCCCTGTGGGGAGCAACTTTTGAGGAACAGCTGAAAACTTTTCGATCTCCCATACTGGGATCGGAAGCCTTTATGCTGAAGAATTATACCCATACCTGGGGGAATACGGACTTTGCCTTCACGGGTAAAGTTGCTCCCCTGACCCTCCAGGACAAAACGGTGGGTTTCGCCTTCTCCGGGGAGGGGACGATCGCGATGCATGTGCAGAAAGGGCCCTTTCGTCTGGGGAATGTGACCAACCTGACGGAAAGCCATCAGATTAAACTGGAAGAAGGCGATGTCCTGACCGATACGTTTAAGGATGCCGTCTTTCTGGCCAATCGGATTCCCGAAGATCTGTTCTCCGGGGACAAGGCCGACATGGCCGGACTGAAGGACATTGTATCCAAGAGCCTTGAACGCTGGGATAAGACGCCCTACCAGGGGATGGATCACTTCTTTGCTCACATCCTTTTGAATGAATATGACGGACTGTCTCTGATTGCGACCTTCGAAGGGGGAAGAAAGGATGCCTTCTACCAGGTCGATGAGGTCAGTGAGAAGAGCGAATTTTACGGATACTGGAAAAAGAGTTCCGTATATGATCTTTACTATCTCGATTCCCTGGTGAGCCAGCCATTCAACTTCGATATCAGGAAGCGGCCGGAATATCCCTATTACCAGACCGACATCGATCTAGAGATTGTTTCCGAGGACAACACCTTTGTCCGGGAGAAGACAAAGACCCGGATTACCTCCAACAGCAGCGGGTTAAAGGTGATCGGCCTGAGCTTGATCAACGGGAAGGATCGATCCTATAAACCATGGAATGAATACGGCGATCCTTTTACCGTGACCAGGGTTACGGGGGAAGACGGGAAGCCCCTGGCCTTTTCTCACCGTTATAATGAGCTGCTTGTTGAACTTCCCAAAGCACTGAATAAGAAAGAGTCGGTTACCCTGACCATCGAAGCGGAAGGAAATCTCCTGAAAAATTACGAAGGGGACAGCTACCTTGTCCTGGGCAACTTTGATTATTTCCCGCAATTGGACACGACCTGGACAAAGGCTCCATTCCATGCCGTAATCAAGGTGAAAGATCCATACATTTCACTCGGCACGGGAAAGAACATCAAGCGATGGAAGGAAGGCGAGCTGAACTGTCTGGAAACCCGAGAAGAGCGCCCCATTTCCTTTCCATTCCTGGTGGCCGGGAAATTCGATGTGACGGAAAAGTCGGAAAAAGATTACGACGTCAAGGTCTATTCCTACGTTATGGGAAAACAGAAAGCCGGCAAGAAGCTGGCCAAGAACGGCCTGGCCATCCTCGATTTCTATTCCAGCGGGATGGCTTTGTTCCCCTACCATGAACTGGAAGTCGTGGAGATTCCCTACCAGCGGCATTTTTTCTGGCAGGCGCCATCCGGAGTGGTGGAAATTACCTCCGAGGCCTTCAATCCCCTCGGAGGAAGCGAAGATGACTACGATACCATCCTTCGAAGGCTCTTTTCCCTGGGGCAGAATGCACGGTATGCCCACGAAATCGCCCACCAGTGGTTCGGGAACCTTGTGGGTTTTGAAACGGAATACGATAACTGGATTTCTGAATCCTTCGCGGAGTACCTGTCCTACATGTTCATGAAGAGCATCGACAAGAAAAAAGCGGAGTCTCAGTACCAGATCTGGGTCAATTCAACCAAGGAGTGCGGAGACAAGGGAACCGTATATGGTGCGGCGTCCGCCGGGGAGTACTACACCTGCCTGCTCTACGGGAAGGGTCCCTTTGTCCTGGATGCGCTGCGGGCGGAGATTGGGGACGAAGCCTTCAATACGGTTCTCAATCTCATCACCAATGCGGCAGCGAAGAAGAACATGGGGGCCATTACGGAAGATCTCATTCTGATCGTCAACCATGTCACCAAAAAGGATTTTCGTCCCTTCTTTGACAAGTACATCTTTGGAGAAGAAAACCCGGAAGTGAAAAGTTAACCCCACATCCGATTTCACTCTTTCAGCCCCCGATGGATCGGGGGCTTTCTTTTTCAGGTTGTCAACTCCGGGGGGCTGTGTTACAGTGAGATCATGTCTCTAAATAAAGTTATTTTAGTCGGCCGTGTAGGCCAGGATCCCGAAATCCGAGCGACACAAACGGGTGTACCGGTTGCCAACTTCACCCTCGCAACGAACGACTACTGGCGGGACAAGTCCACAGGGGAGCGGCGTGAGCGTACCGAATGGCACCGGATCGTGGCGTGGGATCGTCAGGCTCAGTTTTGCGGGGACTACGTCCGTAAGGGGATGCTCATCCTTGTGGAAGGGAGCCTCCAGACCCGTTCCTGGGAAGGAAAGGACGGTCAAAAGCGATCCACGACGGAAATTCGGATACAGAATATCCAGATGCTTGAACGTAAGGGATCCACGGGTGATTCCGATGGAATGTCGGATGATCTGCCTCCCGATGATCTTCCTCCTGAAGGAGATGTGCCCTTCTGATTTCCTTTAGAAGCCATCTTCTTGCGGCCCTGAAACAGTCCTGGCCGCGCTACGGGGCGGGGCTCCTTCTGACAGCAGCATCGGTTTATGTTTCCCTTCTTATTCCTGTCTATGTCCGTCGTGCACTGGATACACCGACGCGACCTGAACTATTCCACGGCGCAATCATGGTTGTCGTTTTCGCATTGTTCTGGGCCGTTCTTCTTTATGGACAGCGCATGGTGATCGCCGTTGCGGCCCGGTCCATTGAATATCGCCTGAGAAACCTCTTTTTTGACCATCTTCTCCAGCTGCCTTCCCGTCAACATCGAGCCTGGCGTCCTGGAGACCTGATGGCCCTCACGGTGAACGATCTTCAGGCGGTTCGGATGATGATCGGACCGGGAGTGATGTACACCGTTTCCACGGTCATGGTGGTGGCGCTTGCAGCCGTTCAGATGGGTCGAATTCATGCCGGGTTGACCCTTGTGGCTTTGAGTCCTCTTCCCCTTGTTGCCTGGGTTACCCGCTTTTTCGGTCGAAAAATCCACGTGGTTTTCCGTGATGTGCAGGATCAATATGCCCGGATGAGCGCCTCCCTGCAGGAGGACCTGAAGAATCTGCGCGTTGTCCAGGGATTTTCTTCAGAGCAGGTTTTTGCGAAACGGTTTGACACGCTGAATGACGGGTATTACAGCAGGAATCTCCGGCTGATCAAGCTTCAGGCTGTTTTCTATCCTCTGTTGCGCCTCCTGATCGCATTAAGTTCCATCCTGATTCTTGCCTACGGAGGGATTCTTCTCCATCGAGGCATCCTGAGCACCGGACAGTTCGTGGAATTCCATCTCTATCTGATGCGACTGATCTGGCCCACGATCGCCTTTGGATGGGTCGCGAACCTGATCCAGAGAGGCAGTGCATCCCTCAAACGAATGGAATCTGTCTATACCGTGCAACCTGACCTGCCCCGGGTAAGGGGCAGCCTTGTCCCGGAACGGTCCATGGGGCTTCACGTTCGTTCACTGTCGGATGGAATCCTGGACCAGGTCAGCTTTCGCTGTTCACCGGGTGAATGGGTGGGGATTGTAGGGCCCAGCGGTTCCGGAAAGACAACTCTCCTGGATCGCATCGCCCGCGTGGAGGAGCCGCCCGCCGGTTCTGTCTTTCTTGGTGAAATGGACCTGCGGGATCTCCCCATTGATCAGGTCCGTTCCCTGATCGGCTATGTGCCGCAGCAGTCCTTTCTCTTTTCCGCCACGCTGATGGAAAATGTATCCTTCGGTCAGCCCGGTTCCCCCTATGAGGAAGTGGCCAGGGCTGTAGGAATCGCCGGTCTCCATGCCGATCTGGAACAATTTCCTTCCGGACTGGATACCGTCATCGGGGAACGGGGCGTAACCCTTTCTGGAGGACAGCGCCAGAGGGTCGCCATTGCCCGGGCTCTCTTAAAGCGTCCCGCTCTTCTCCTCCTCGACGATTGTCTTTCAGCCGTGGATACGGAAACCGAACTGCTGATTCTCCAGCAGCTTCGCTCCCATTTCCGAACCACCTCTTCCCTTATTGTCTCTCATCGAATGAAGATCATGACCCACGTCGATCACATCCTTGTCCTGGACGGAGGTCGAGTCGTGGAAGAGGGAACCCATACCGAACTTCTGGCCCGAAAGGGCCTCTATGCAAGACTCTGGGATCTCCAGCAGATACGCGATGAAATGGCACGATTCAACTAACCTGTTCAGACAGCTCCTTGGTTACCTGCATCCCTATCGCGGGCGGGCCCTGGTCGCGACCGGTCTCATCATTACCGCCTCCCTTCTCCAGCTTGCCGGTCCCGTCATCACCGCGTACGCTGTGGATCACTATCTTCTTCCCTCGGACGGAATCCAGAGGGATCTCACCGGGTTCTCCCTCCTGATCCTTCTCTATATCTTCATAAGTGTCGTAACTTCCGGGGTTCTCCATATCCAGACAAGAGTTATGGAGGGTACGGGCCAGAGGGTCATGGTCGATCTTCGGGCCGAACTCTATCGCCACCTCACCCATATGGACCAGAACTTCATTCACAGACATCCGGTCGGCAGGTTGATGACCCGGGTCATGAGCGACGTGGACACCCTGAATGAGCTCTTTACCAGCGGATTTGTCAGTATTTTCGGGGATTTCTTTCTCCTGGCCGGCATCATTGCCGCCATGCTTATCTTCAACTGGAAACTGGCGCTGGCCACCTTTTCCATCCTTCCCTTTCTGATCCTTCTCAGCGTCTGGTTCCAGCGGACGGTCCTTGCGGCCTATCGGGAGGTACGGCGCTCGATTTCCGCCCTGAACGCCTACCTTCAGGAACGGTTATCGGGGATTACGGTGATCCAGCTCTTTCAGCAGGAAAGAAGAACCATGGATACCTTCCAGGACCTGAATCAGAACCTGATGGATGCCAATATCCGGAGCATTACTTCCTATTCGATCTTTTTTCCGGGCGTGGAATTTCTTTCATCCGTCGGCCTGGCTATCATTGTCTGGGTCGGCGGAGGTCAGGTCCTGGAACAGAGCCTCACCTTCGGAACCCTGCTGGCCTTTATCCAATACACAAGACGCTTCTATGAACCTCTGAACGATCTGGCCGAAAAATTTAACGTCCTCCAATCGGCACGAGCGGCGGGTGAGAGAGTCTTTGATCTCCTCCAGACTGCTCCGGACCTCGTGAACATCGGAACCCATATTCCCGAAAATCTTACGGGAGAAATCCGGATTCAACGTGTTTCCTTTGCGTACGATCGGGAACCCGTATTGAAAGGACTGGACCTGACCATCCCGGCCGGTCAGAAAGTGGCAGTCGTCGGTCCGACGGGAGCGGGGAAATCCTCCTTTATTGCTCTGTTGAAACGCTTCTACGATCCGACGGAAGGGATCATTACACTCGATGGGGTTTCCCTGGCAGAGTACGATCTTCCTTCTCTTCGAAAGGTAATTGCGGAAGTGCAGCAGGATGTCACCCTCTTTCAGGGGTCGATCCTGGAAAATCTTCGAATGTTCGATTCGGAAATAACTCTATCCTCCATCGAAGCTATGATTCAGGATCTGGGTTTTTCCGAATGGTTTTCGGATCTGCCGGACGGTCTGCAGACTGAACTGGGAGCAAGCAACACGACTCTCTCCCTGGGACAGCAGCAGATCATCAGCGTGGTGCGGGCCATGGTGCAGAAGCCCTCTCTCCTGATTCTGGATGAAGCCACGGCTTCCGTGGACAGTATCTTGGAGCAGAAGATTCAGAGCGCCGTGGAGCGCCTTATGGAAGGGAAAACCACGGTCGTCATTGCCCATCGGCTGTCCACTCTGAGGGGATGCGACCGGATCCTGGTCTTTCTTGGCGGCCGTCTGGTGGAGGATGGAACGCACAGGGAGCTTCTTTCCCGAAACGGAATGTACACAAGGCTGTACCAGCTGCTTCAGGCTTAGATTACGTCAGAAACCGGGGGTGGGCCTCCCGGGTCGAGACGTTTTCCCTGGCGGGATGCCAGGAGAATGGCCGAGAAGATCAAGAAGATTCCAACAAGCTGGAGGGTTCCTACGGTTTCGCGAAAGATCAGGTAGGCCAGAATCGATGCCCCGATCGGTTCTCCCAGGATCACCACCGCGACCATCGAGGTCCGAAGGTGCTGCAGGGCCCAGTTGATGGTCGTATGGCCGATGATCTGCGGAACCAGGGCCAGGAGAACCATGTAGAGATAGGATGAGTTCGAGAATCCCCTGAGGGGAAGACCGGCCGCAAGGGTAATCAGCAGAAGAATGACGGCGGAGAAGGTATAGACCAGAACCACGGTTGTCAGGATGTCGGTTCTCTGGCGTAATCGTGCACCTACCATTAGATAGGCCGAAGCCAGAATGGCACCCAACAGGGCCAGGCCATCTCCAATCAGGGCCCTGGAATCGGTGATGGCCAGGTTCGTCAGTCCGGAATCGCCGACGGCCATGATCACGCTTCCTGTGATGGAAAGGGCAATGCCCGCCAGGAGCGCGGGAGGCTGTTTTTCCCTGAAAAAGAGATAGGAAAAAAAACCGACAAAGAGCGGATTGGTTGTAACCAGGACCACGCTGGATGCAACCGATGTAAATTTCAGGGATGTAATCCAGGTGGCGAAGTGAAGGGCGAGGAAGAGGCCTCCCAGAAAACCGAGAAACCATTGCCTTCGGGAGATGGTTCGGAAAGAAAAAGAGGATCGGGTCGGCGCCCAGGCAAGAAGAACGAGGGAAGCGATCACCATTCGATAGGTGGCGATAACCAGGGAGGGTACATCCTCACAGAAACGGATAAAGATCGCGGCAAAGGAGAGTGCCGCAATTCCAACGGTCAGGATCAGTGCCGATCGAATCATGCGTGAATCTCCGGATCGTCCAGATTCGTACCCCCGGACTTCGTGAGGATCATGGCGGCGATGATCAGGCCTCCGCCGAGATACTGACGGAGGTTCAAGGGGCTTTCCCCCATCAGGGCGGAGAAGATCGCCGCCGCTACCGGTTCCATGGTGAAGATAATCGCCGTATGGTTGGGAGAGGTGAATTTCTGAACTGCGGTCTGGACACCGAATGCGACGACCGTGGCAAAGATACTGGTCACGATCAGGGCCAGTATCACAGGAGACGGGAACGCGTCGGGAATAACCCCTGGATCGTAATAAAGAGAAAAGGCCAGAGATTCCAGCGATACGATGGAGACCTGGACCATTGTCAGGATGGCTGCATCATTCCGCTTTGAAAAGGTGTCCGTAAGGATGATATGAACCGCGCAGAAAATAGCGCAGATCAGAACGAGAAATTCTCCTGAAGTCAGAGAGATCGCCTCCCTGAGTGTGACCAGGGCCAGTCCGGCGAGGGCCAGCAGAATGCCAAGGGCCACGTTCCATGACGGAAGGGCCCGCCGGATCAATGACCAGAGGAGGGGGACAAAAATTACATAGAGTCCGGTAATGAACGCTGTGACGGAAGCCGGGGTCGTCCGGAGACCATAGGTCTGAAATGCAAAGACGAGAAAGAGAGCTGTCCCGAGAAAGAACCCATCCACCAGGCTGCGAAGTGGAATGGCTTTTCGCCGGACGAGGTTGATTCCAACCAGGAGAAGCCCGGCAAGGCCGAAGCGCATAAAGAGAAAGGAGTAAACGGGTATGTAATCAATGGCATCCTTCACCACGATAAAGGTGGAGCCCCAGATACAGGCCACGATAAAGAGAGAACTGTCTGCCAGAATTGCCCTTCGGGCGCTTTTCATGTCGGGTTTCCGGTACCTGAAAGCATGGTGTTCATTATCTCAGAAATCCTGAGATTCATCCGAGTATCAGAAACGGGCTACCGCGGGATCGGTCCTTGTAAACTCATCGACAAGGGCAGCGGCTTCATCGGGTGAAGCCCGAAGAAGCCTGTACTGCAAAAGTGCTTCCTTCCACTCGAATTTTTGAAGCCTGACACCGTTGATTGTGCGAAGCTCTCCCCGCAGTGTATTCCAGCGGGAACGAATGTCCTTTGCCGAGACCATGGGAACCTCCGACCAGGGGGTAAGAGGTTTGGGAACAAAGGGAGCTGCACTCACCAGGATTTCAACGGCTCGCCCCGTCTGTTTCTCGGAGGGGCGAAGGGATTTCCGCATCCGCTGAAGAAGGGATCCGATCGCGGCCATGTCTTCGTTTTTTTCCTCCGGCAGACCCAGTAAAAAATAGGTTTTGATTCGCGTGAACCCGGCCGCACCCGCACGGGCTACCGCATCGACGATCCTTTCGTCGGAATAGGGCTTATTCATGGCTCTTCTCAGTTCTTCAGCTCCTGATTCAGGTGCAATCGTCACGGTCGTTTCGCCACAGCGACGGAGAGCCTGCAGAGTCGCATCCTTCATGAAGGGAACCTTGATCGACGAGAGGGAGACTCTTTTGCCCCGATCGGCAAAGACGTTCAGGATTGCCTCCATATCAGGATGGTCCCCGACGGCCGCCCCGATCAGACCGAAATGGTCCACTCCGGGAAACCGTTCGGGCAGCTGCAGAATGGATGAGGCCGGGAAAGGATGAAAGGGACCCTGCGCGTGGCTGATAAAACAAAACTTGCAATGCTGGGGACAGCCTCTTCCTGCTTCCGTTAAAAAGGCACCAGGAAAGGCTGAGGATCGGGTGGTGAAGGCTGCAACCGGGAGGTTCTCTTCGAGTGCGAAAAAGGAGGGATTCACCTCCCGATAAAAATTTGGACCGGGCGGGAAATCACAGATAACGCCATCGATACGCTGAAGATCTTTGAAAAGAGCTTCCCGATCCTTCCTTGCGCACGCATCAAGAAGTGGGTTTCCCAGTAGCTCAATATCTCCCAGAGCGAGTGCGTCCACGATGGAAAGAAGCAGATGGGGAATCAATCTTGCGGAATGGCCTCCAAGAATCAGGAGCGGGTGTTTGGGAGACCGGTTCTCCCGGAGAGGAGGGATCTGCAGGTGAGTGAGCATGCGCACGAGATCGGGAAAAGCGGCTTCGTAGGGCATGGTGATAAAGAGTACGGACATCCCTCCCAGGGGATACCCGCTATGAACACCCCGCCGATCATTCAGGCTCGCCCGATCGCAAAAGACTTCGGGATGGCTGTTCAATCTCCGCCACACCCACTGAAACCCGAGATGAGCGGAACTTTCCGCGTAGGAGGAGGGTGATATCAGACAGGTTCGTACCGGCTTGTCCATGCCGGGCAGGAAGAATCGCGTTTCCTTCATCGTGATATACTATGATGCCATGAAAACCCCCTCGGAGCCTAAACTTATTGTGTCCGAGATCTTCTCGAGCATCCAGGGAGAAGGCCCCTTCTCGGGTCATCCCATGGTGTTTGTGCGCCTCTCAGGATGTCGGCGGCACTGCCGGTATTGTGATACACCCTACGCCCTTGACTTTACCGGGGACGAAATGTCCCTGGATGAAATCATGGAGAAAGTAAAGACCCATCCCTGGCGCCATGTCGAAATCACGGGAGGGGAACCGATGCACCAGGAAGGAACCGCAAAACTTCTCCAACGTCTGGTTGACGCAGACTATACGGCCCTCCTGGAAACTTCGGGTCTGGAAAGTCTTTCCCTCGTTCCGGAACAGGTCCACGTCATCATGGACATCAAAACGCCGGGCGCCGCCATCCACGGGTCCTTTCTTGAAGAAAACCTGAAACATCTTGGTCCTGAGGATGCCATAAAATTTGTTATCTGTGATCGAAAGGATTTTGACTGGGCGATTCATACGATCGTAGAACACGATCTTTTGAACCGATGCCCGGTTTATCTGTCCCCGTCCTTTCATGATCTCAGGGCAGAAATTCTGGCCGGATGGATCCTGGAGCAGGAACTTCCTCTGCGTCTCAACCTGCAGATCCATAAAGTCCTGTGGGGAGAAGCCAGAGCACGGTAGGAATTTCCGGAATTCCATGACGAAATGAAGGGGAATACGGCCAAGTTGTGATATAGTATCGCCATGAGCAGACCCATCCGAGTACTCGTGGCAAAACCGGGGCTGGACGGGCACGATCGAGGCGCAAAAGTTGTGGCCCGGGCTCTCAGAGATGCCGGAATGGAGGTCATCTATTCCGGGCTCAGGCAAACACCCGAGCAGATCGCCGTAACTGCGGTTCAGGAAGATGTAGATTTCATAGGACTTTCGATTCTTTCGGGCGCGCACATGACCCTCTTTCCCGAAATCCTTTCCAAGCTGAAATCCAGAAATGCCGAGGACATCCTGGTGGTAGCCGGTGGCATTATCCCCGAGCAGGATGTGGAGGCGTTGAAGCAAATGGGGATCAGAGAAATTTTCCTTCCTGGAACCTCGACACAGACCATTGTTGCCACGATTCAGGATCTTTACTCTCGAGTCAGGACCATTGAAACCTGATCGGGCGGCACACCGTTACTACGGTGAAAAAAACCAAGCAAAGGCTTGGAAAGATTGCATTTTCCGGGATAGGGCAATTGACAGTTGCCGTATCCCGATGATAACGTTACGTGGGAGGACCAATGGCTAAAAAGATCTTACTGGCAGATGACAGTTTGACCATTCAGAAGGTGATTGAGTTGACGTTTCCTTCCGACCGATTCGAGGTGGTGTCCTTTTCCAACGGAAAGGACGCTCTTGATAAACTTGACGCGGTCAGGCCCGATATCGTCCTCGCAGACGTCGTGATGCCATCCATTGATGGATACGAGGTGTGCAGACAGGTTAAAGCACGTTATCCAGGAACTCCGGTTGTTCTGTTGACGGGAACATTTGAGCCCTTTGATGAACAGAAGGCTCAGGATGCCGGAGCCGATGCCAATGTGATCAAGCCCTTTGATTCCTCTGCCCTGGTACAAAAGGTGGACGAACTGCTGGCTTCTTATGGGGAGGCTCAGCCTCAGCCGGAAGTTTCCGGAGTGCCCGAGGAAGCTCCCGCTGAACCCGCTTATGAACCGCCGGTTGTTCCTCCAGCACCGGGACAGCCCTCTTTTTCTTTTGAAGAGCCTTCTCCGGCACCCGTTCCCGGGGAAGAGCCTGCGGAAGAACTCTTTGACACGGGGGCTCCATCCGCGCCGGTTCAGGAAGAAGGACCCCTTTCCGATACCGTACCGGAAGCACCCGTTCCCGGAGACGTTCTGGCTGAAGAACCTCTATTCGATGTTCCGTCTGAACCTGCCGGGGCGTCGGAGGCGCCCTTTGCCGAAGAACTGATTCCGCAAGAGGCAGTTTCTTCCGCGCCATTGAACGAGGTTCCCGCGGAAGAGCCTGCGTATGAAGCCCCGGCCGAAGAGACTGCGGAAGCCCCCTCCTGGGATGCCCCGGTTCCGGAAACACCCGCGGAAGAGCCTGCGTACGAAGCCCCGGCCGAAGAAGCCGCGGAAGCTCCCTCCTGGGACGCCCCGGTTCCGGAAGCGCCCGCGGAAGAGCCTTCGTATGAAGCCCCGGCCGAAGAAGCCGCGGAAGCTCCCTCCTGGGACGCCCCGGTTCCGGAAGCGCCCGCGGAAGAGCCTTCGTATGAAGCCCCGGCCGAAGAAGCCGCGGAAGCTCCCTCCTGGGATGCCCCGGTTCCGGAAGCGCCCGCGGAAGAGCCTTCGTATGAAGCCCCGGCCGAAGAAGCCGCGGAAGCTCCCTCCTGGGACGCCCCGGTTCCGGAAGCGCCCGCGGAAGAGCCTTCGTATGAAGCCCCGGCCGAAGAAGCTGCGGAAGCTCCCTCCTGGGATGCCCCGGTTCCGGAAGCGCCCGCGGAAGAGCCTTCGTATGAAGCCCCGGCCGAAGAAGCTGCGGAAGCTCCCTCCTGGGACGCCCCGGTTCCGGAAACACCTGTGGAAGAACCCCGGTACGACATGCCTGCGGAAGAGATCGAATCCACTCCGGAAGATGAAGTTCCTCCGGTCTCTGAACCCCGGGAAGAGCCGTTTTATGAGCAGGGTATTGAGGAAGAACATCCACCTGAAGAATCGGTGGAATCAGAGGAAGACATCCCCTACGGGAGCGATGCCGGCATTCAGCAGGAAGAAGAAGTAGAAGAAACGCCCATTGAAGAAGACGTGACGGAGGTCGAAGCACAGCCGGCCGTTCCGTCCGTTTCGGGACCCATGGATGATGCTGTCATGGAGACCATTGTTCAAAAAGTACTCGAGCGGATGACCCGGGAAGTTGTAGAAGAGATCGTATGGGAAGTTGTTCCTGACCTGGCCGAAACGCTCATTAAAAAACGCATACAAGAGATCGAGGAATCGACCGAGTCCTAGATCTTCTTTCCCGAGGAGTACCATGACAAACCCAGCTGAGCTTTCGACCAGGTTCGACCCTGGTCAGTTTGAAGAACGGTGGTATCGTTTCTGGCTTGAGAATAACTATTTCCATGCAGGAAATCATGATTCACGGTCTGTATTCTCGATCGTGATTCCACCTCCCAACGTGACCGGGAAACTCCATATGGGTCATGCTCTGGTGAACACCCTTCAGGATGTCATGATTCGCTATCGACGAATGCAGGGAAGAAATACCTTATGGCTGCCCGGAACCGATCATGCGGGGATTGCAACCCAGATGGTGGTGGAGCGTGAGTTGATCAAGGCAGGAAAGTCGCGTCACGATCTTGGCAGGGAAGACTTTCTGTCCGTCATGTGGGACTGGAAACAGAAATATAAGGATAATATCAAGAACCAGCTCATGATGCTGGGCTGTTCGTGCGATTGGGAGAGAGAACGGTTCACCCTGGATGAAGGTCTATCCAGAGCTGTACGTCACGTATTTGTCAAGCTCCATCAGGATGGGCTTCTCTACCGGGGCCGGAAAATCGTGAACTGGTGTCCACGGTGTCAGACTGCTCTCAGCGACCTGGAGGTGGAGCATCAGGAAGTAAAGGGAAAACTCTACCATATTGCCTATCCCCTTGAAGAGGGTGCCGCTTCTCTGATTCTGGCAACGACAAGACCGGAGACCTTACTGGGGGACACCGCTGTGGCCGTCCATCCGGATGACGAACGGTACGCCGGTCTCATCGGGCAAAGGGTGAAATTACCCCTGATGAATCGATCCATTCCGATTGTGGGAGATTCCATGGTGGATCGAGAGTTTGGAACCGGAGTGGTGAAGATTACTCCTTCCCACGACCCGAACGACTTTGAGGTTGCCCAGAGACACCATCTTCCAGAGTTGACCGTAATGGATGAGAGAGGTGTGATGAATGAGGAAGCGGGTCCCTATCGTGGACTGGATCGGTTTGAAGCCCGGCGTGCTGTATTGCGGGATCTTTCCTCCCAGGGACTTTTAAAGGGTGAGAAAGACCACCTTCATGCCGTAGGTCACTGTCAACGTTGCCAGACGATGGTGGAACCCTACCTGTCTCCTCAGTGGTACGTTCACATGAAACCGCTGGCTGAACCTGCCATCGATGCAGTGGAACGGGGTGATTTGAACTTTGTTCCGGAGACCTGGGTGAAGACCTATTATGAATGGATGAATAATATTCATGACTGGTGCATCTCCAGGCAGATCTGGTGGGGTCACAGAATCCCTGTTTTTACCTGCGGTCCGTGTGGACATGTCATGGTCAGCGAAACGACCCCGGACTCCTGTGAGGCCTGTGGTTCCCGGGTCCTTACCCAGGATGACGATGTCCTGGACACCTGGTTCTCCTCCGCCCTGTGGCCCTTTTCGACCATGGGCTGGCCGGAGGATACGGAGGACCTTCGGGTGTTTTACCCTACGACCTGTCTGATTACCGGTTTCGATATTCTCTTTTTCTGGGTTGCCCGGATGATCATGATGGGGCTCTACTGCACCGGAAAACTTCCCTTCCGTGAGGTTTATCTGAACGCCCTGGTTCGCGATGCCCGCGGACAGAAGATGAGCAAGACACGGGGGAACGCTCTGGAGCCTGAAACCATGTGCAGGGAGTTTGGTGCCGATGCCGTTCGGTTTACCTTGAATATCCTCGCCAGTCCCGGAAGAGATATCCCTCTGGCCCCGGAGCGGATGGAGGGATACAAAGCCTTTATTACCAAACTCTGGAATGCCGCACGGTTTGTCATGATGAAAGCTCCGGAGCGGAAACGTCTGGACGGAAAACCATCTCCTCTGCCTGCAAAATGGATTCTCTCCCGATTTCAGACTCTCACGAAGGAGGTTACGTCCGCCCTGGATTCCTATCGGTTTGACCAGGCCGCGCATGCGCTCTACCACTTTCTGTGGCACGAGTACTGCGACTGGTTTATCGAGCTGTCCAAGCCGTACCTTCAGGGAGAACTGGGCAGTGAAAAAGAACAATCGGATACGGTGGCCGTCCTCTATGACGTTCTGGATGGAACGCTTCGTCTCCTCCATCCCTTTATGCCCTTTGTTACCGAGGAAATCTGGCAGGCCATTAAAGTCAGCGGAGAGACGATCGTACTGGCACCCTTCCCCGAAGCAGATGAAACCTGCCATGACCCACAGGCTGAAGAGGCCATGAACTGGTTTATCGAGACCATTGCCAGAATTCGATCATTCCGTGCGGCGATGTCGCTTCCGACCGCCACTCCTCTGGATATGGAAGTGTCTTCTTCCGGGCAGGGTATGGTGGATGGCCTCGGGGGCCTTATCTCTCAAATGGCAGGACTGCACAGGCTCACGGTTGTTTCAGAGACTCCATCCGGCCTTACCGACCATGTGGGCGGTGTCGTAATTGGTTTGAAAATTCCGAGGGAGATCCTTACCCGAGAGCTGAAAACCAGACTTGAGAAGGATATCGTATCCATGAGAGGTCAGCTGGAGAGTCTGAATCGACGTCTTTCGGATGAATCCTTCCTTACCAGGGCACCGGCCGAAATTGTGGAAAAACAGCGTCAAAAGGTTCAGGAATTAACGGAGCGTCTGAATCTCATGGTTGAAAACCTTGGAGACGATGCCTGATTCCGTAGGCGTGGCCCTCTGGGACACTCTACCCTCCACGCAGGATGCCGCCATGTCTGTGGCGGAAAAATTGATCGACAGGGGAGCGCCCGTTTCGCCCTTGCTGATTGCCGCACACCGTCAGACCGGCGGAAGAGGACAGGATACCCGGACATGGTACTCACCGCAGGGCGGCTACTATGGCTCGGTTCTTCTCCCTGTGCAGCCGGAGAACCTGTCGGCTCTGCCTCTCAAGGTGGGACTGACCCTGACCCGGTTTCTTCAATCACTGCATCCCCTTGATTTATCACTGCGCTGGCCGAATGATCTCCTCCTTGCGGGAAAGAAAGTTGCCGGAATCCTTATCAATGTCAGAGGTGAAATTGCGGTTGTCGGATTGGGAGTGAATCTCTTTATTGCACAATCCGATCTGAATTCCGAAAAATTGCAGGACGCGGCTAATCTTTCTGACAGGGCATCACTCTTTGCCGATTTTTCATTCTTCCACAGCGCTGTGATTCACACCCTGATCCCACGGCTTCAAACGGCCATGGCCCAAACCTTTCCCAGGGAGGAGTGGGAATCCATGTCAGCCTTCCGCCCGGGGGCTCGACTTTCATGGCTTTCCCAGGGTGTGCGTCAGGAGGGCATCTACCGGGGCATCAGTGAGCAGGGGTATCTCTGTGTCACCCGGGAAGGCGTGGATCTTCAAATCGTCAGTGCCTCATTGGTGAGGGAGGAATCTTCATGACCCGATCAAATTGTTTGCTTGCCGTTGATGCAGGAAATACAAACGTTGTGTTTGGTCTCTTTCAGGGTGATGATCTCCTGAAAACGTGGAGGATGGCAACGCTGATTGCACGCACCTCGGATGAATATACTGCCTTTCTTCACGGCTGTATGGAACGCCTGGGCATTGATTCGAATCAGATTTTCAACATCATGGTGGCCAGTGTGGTTCCTCCCCTCGATCTACCCCTTACCCAGGCCTTCAAGGAATGGATCCAAGTTCACCCGGATTTTGTCCGACCGGGACTGAAAACCGGTCTCCCCATTCATTATGATCCTCCCCAGGATGTGGGAGCGGATCGGATTGTGAACGCGGTTGCCGCAAAGGAACTCTACGGATCTCCCGCTGTCGTTGTGGATTTTGGAACAGCCACAACCTTCGATGTGATTTCCTCAGCCGGGGCCTATGAAGGAGGGATGATCTGTCCCGGGGTTCAGCTTTCGGTAGAAATACTCCACTCCCGTGCCGCCAGGCTTCCCCGGGTTGATATTCGCAAACCGGAGAATCTGGTGGGGAAATCGACCCAGGAGAGCATCCGATCGGGAATCTTTTTTGGTTATCTTTCCATGGTGGACGGAATATTGAAACGACTGGTGGCTCAGCTGAGTTCGTCAACAAAGATTATTGCGACCGGAGGCTATGCTTCCCTGATCGGCTCCGAGTCTGAATATATTCAGCACGTTGACCCCGACCTGACTCTCTATGGGTTGAAAATTCTTCATGAGCGAAATCGATAAGGGATTTGGCCCCTACCTTCGGGCCATCGAACATACCTTTATCCGTCTGCGAGGCACTCCGTTTCTTCTCAGTCCTGCTGATGTTCACCTCGCCCTGGAGTGGTACGCTCAAAGGATCCCCGTGGAAGAGGTTCTCCACGCTCTGGAAGAGGTCATGGAATCTCACGGTCAGCGGAATTCTTCGGATAAGGTAGGATCCCTCTCGTACTGTCGATGGCACGTCGCCCGCCGACATATGGACTCCATGGACCGCATGAGAGGATCTTCACCGTCCGGATCCGATCCCGCCGGGTCCCTGTCACCCATTCAAAGAATCGGTCTTCAGTGGAGGGAGAGTGCGGAATCCATGGACACGGAAGATCCCATCCGACAGTGCGTGGAAACCTTTGCCCGGAAGGTAGATCGAGAACTGGAACGGGGCGCGGACCCTGAATCGATCGGAAAGAAGATTCCAGGCTGGCGAAGGCACCTCTTTTCCTGCATCTGTGAAAGGATGCCTGCTGAGGAGAGAAAAGAAGTCGAACGGCAGGTTCAACATAGGATGGATGAAGTATCCTCGACGCTTCTCCCCGGTACGGAAGCGACGATGCGCGATCTATTACTCCGAGAGGAACTGCAGAAACGATTTCACCTTCCCCGTCTCTTCGCCTGAACCGACAGACGTACGCAGGAGGACTCTGTGTTGGTCTACTTGTCTTCCGATATCTGGTGCATCATCCCTGGAATATTCCCTTTCTCTGTCTTCTTCTGATCACGCTTCTCCTCCTCTTATTAAAAAGGAAACCGTTTCTTCTTGTCTGTGTCACGCTCTGTCTCTGGAGTCAGGCATTCCTGAATCAGGGACACCTGTCCGATGGGATCTTTCGAGGGAATATTGTCTTAAAAGGCTTGTGGTGGAAGGGAGAATACGACTGGCGTATCCACGCACAAACCTCGACAGGACATCCGCTGATCCTGTCTCTACGTACTTCGGAGGACCCCTCGAGCCTGTGGGGGGCGGGGGCACGTCTGCGGGTGACGGGTGAGGTCGACACTCCACCGCCTCCATCCTTTGTCCGATGGCCCTCGACTCCCCCTCACTATCTGAGAGTGAAAAGCCGGCGTTTGATTCAGGACGAAGGCCATGTGTGGTGGCACCCGCTTGCCGCACCGCTGCGATGGAATGATTGGCTTTCCCGAAATCTTCGAAGATATGAATCCTTCTATCCGGAAGCGTGCGGACTGGTTCAGGCGCTTGCTCTGGGGCGGATCTGGGAGATGGAGGAAGCTTCGATCCGCATTTTTCGACGGTCCGGGCTGATGCATCTTCTTGCCATCTCCGGTTTCCATGTAGGCCTTCTCGCCGGGATTCTGATTCTGTTAGCCCTGCCCTTTCGGCCTCCTCCCCGAATTGCGGCAATGGGAACCATTGTGCTCTTTTTCGGGTACATCATCTTTACCGGGTTTCGACCCTCCGTAACCCGGGCGGGTTTGATGGTGATTCTCTATGCGGGATCCATTCTTTTTCGCAGGCCGTTGTCACTTCCCGGAGCCCTGGCAGGTTCCCTGATATTCTCCGCGGTGTTGTTTCCCGAAACCGTTCTTCTTCCAGGGTTTGTCTTTACCTATGTCGCAACGGGGTTCATCTTCCTTCTATGGCAGGGAGGGCCGGTCATCGTAGAGTCTCTCCGAACGGCCTTCTGCCTGCCCATCTGTCTCATGCCCCTTCAGGGTTATTACTTTACATCGATCACCCTTCTCTCCGGTCTCCTGACACCCTTCCTGGGCCTGGCTCTCTATCTCCTTCTGCCGCTGTCGCTTCTCGCCTCGCTGACCCCGGGTCTTATTCTTCCCATTCTTCAGGTTCCTGCTGTCTGGATGCATAAAATTCTGGATAACGCCGCCTCATCTTTTCTGGGAGGATATCGGATCCCCGCTCCTTCGATCCCGATTACCCTCCTTGCCATGGGAGGGATACTCCTTCTTCTTGTTCTCCGGAGAGACAGGCCTTTTCGACCCTTGGCCATAGCTGCGCTCTGGCTGATCCTTACGGGAATTCCCGTCAGTCCGAAACCCTTTGTTCTTGGTGTCGATGTTGGGGAAGGGCTTGCCATGGCTTTTTCAGACTGTGGAGAGGCCATGTTAATTGATACGGGACGTGGGCCGGTCAATCACTCCCTTCTCCCCGTTCTTCTCGAGCATGGAATTGCCGGATTGAACGTCCTGGTATTAACTCATCCCGATGTGGATCACACCGGTGCTGTTGAAGGACTCCTCCATGAAATTCCCGTGGGGTCCATCTTTCTCTCCGCAAGCCGGGATCCTGGCTGGTCTGATATCCGATCCCTTGCACTTCAGCATCAGATTCCTCTGCGGTATCTGTCCCGGGGCGACCGATTTTCATTGGGATCCTGGGAAGTGGAAGCCCTCTGGCCTCCAGGATTGGATCCAGCCCTAGTGGGAAATGAGGGAAGTCTCGTTCTTCGAGTCGCGGGATCCTTAAGCGTTCTGGTAGCCGCAGATCTTCCCGCAGATCTTGAACCCTGCATCCTTCCCGGCCTGCCCCGGACGGAACTGCTCCAGGTGGGTCACCATGGGAGCAAGACTTCCACATCCCTGGAGTGGTTAGAAGCCATCGATCCCGGAATCGCATACATTCCCGTCGGCCGGAGGAATCCATTTTCCCATCCGAATCAAAACGTTCTTTCGAGGCTCCGGCAGAGGGGAGCCCTGATCCTGCGGTCAGACTGGCATGGGACGGTTTACGTCAGCAGATCGTCGATTTTGACGATTTCTTCGAGCCGGGCCTTTCGCTCACTGACATCGTGGTAGAGAGCCTCTTTCCTTTCCGGGGTAAGATGTTGCGTCACTTCAAATAGCAGATAAGAGAGGAATGTGTTTAACGCGTCATCAAGAATGATCTTCCTCTCTTCGAAGGGAAGGTCCGCTATGTTGGAGAGAATCGTACCGACATCAAAAGATCCGCTATCATCAAAGGTGATGTCTTCAAAGACTTCAGAAGAGGAACGCTGGTTTTCCTGAACTTCCCGGAATATCGTCTGAGTCCGCTCGAGTCCAACCGTCTCTTTCAGATCCTGAAAGATACTTTCGTAAAGATCTGCATATCCGGAAATGATTTCCATCAGAACTTCGCGGTCCTCGGTTTCCGCTGCTTCTTCCTTGGCCGGCTCATGGAGAAGGATCGCCTGAGCTGTAATAAGGGTGAGCAGAACCCGGCATGCATCAAATTCACTCAATCCGCTGATGCGGATCACATCCTGGACGGATATATTGTCTTTAAGCTGGGTCAGAATTTTCTGCTCCACAGGGGAAAGCTCGAGTTCGTTCAGGATCTCCTGAGGAACTTCCATGCGTGAAATAAGAAGATTTTTATTAGGGATCTTTTCTTTTATTCGAGCCCATTCATCCAGCCGCCGGATTCCCTCCATGATAAGAGAGGTGGTCGATGTCCCGATTACGATGGACTGTTTGACCATGGAGTCGGGCATCTCATAGAAAAGGAAGGTACCGGAGTTCCAGGAAAAGGTCGAGTAAATGATATCCAGAACCTGATGCTTCACGCCCCACCAGAGATCCTTGGGGGTTAGATACCCCATTTTCACAAGAAGCTTGCCGTGTTTAAGGCCCGGTTTGAGTGCCCTGGCGGACTCATCATATTGATCCTGAGAGATCTTTCCATTCCGAAGAAGAAAGAGACCGAGAGAATCTTCACGATCAGTTGATTGCGCAAATACGACTTCTCCCCGTTTGAGATAAAACGTAATTTCCACGTCATCCCTGTGAAGCTCCAGACGGCCCGTCTTCTTTATCATGGAGACAAAGGTCAATACGTCGGGCAGAAGAATTGCGTCCAGACTGCCCTCAAGGATCAGATAGTCCTTCACACAGATATTATAAACGCATTCCGGTCTCTTCCCAAACGTTACTATGGATACCTCTGGTAGGATGGACAGCAGACTCAAATGCAGGAGGTCCTTCCATGAAAGTCAGGATTACGGAGAAACAGCCCAATTCCCGGATGTGTTATGTCTGTGGTTTACGCAATCCCCACGGACTGAAAGCAAGATTTTATGAAATGGAGACCGGAGAACTCCTGGCAATCTTTTCTCCCGGAGAAGAGCATCAGGGGTACCCGGGCAGGCTCCATGGCGGAATTGCCGCGGCACTTCTGGATGAGGCCATTGGACGGGCGATTATGGTGAAGCACGGGGAGGAGATATGGGGTGTGACTCTGGAATTTTCCATTAAATATCGACATCCTGTTCCTCTGGACAGAGAGATTCGTCTTGTAGCAAGAGTCACGGAAGAAGAACGCCGCATCTTCCGGGGGACGGGGGAAATTCTTCTTTCCGATGGAACCTCTGCCGTTGAGGGCCTGGGAACCTATCTCCGGGTCCCTCTGGAACGTCTCGGATCAATGGACAGGGAAACTCTTGAATGGAAGGTGGTATCGGAAGTCACCGATCCAGATGATTTTGAACGGTGATCCGGACGGCCGCGTGAAATAAATCAGCCCTTTAACTGTGACTTAATATAAGGAATAATTCCGCCTGCCTCAAGAATGACCTGAATCTCAGGAGGATAAGGCGGAAAGGTGAAGGTTTGATTCGCCGTCTCCACAACACCCCTTGCCAGATCCACGGACACCCGGTCTCCCGGCCGAATCGCATCGACGGCTTCCGGCAGAATCAGGGCGGGAAGACCCTGGTTGATACAGTTGCGATAATAGATCCGAGCGAAGGATCGCGCAATAATTGCTGAAATACCGGATGCCTTCAAACAAACGACAGCCTGTTCCCTTGATGATCCGCATCCAAAATTGGTGCCCGCTACAATTACATCACCGGGCTTTACCCGGGTGACAAATTCGGGGTCGAGATCTTCCAGGGCATGCTTGGCCATCTCTTCAGGACTGTTCACTGTATAGGTATATTTACCGGCAAAGATAACGTCGGTATTGACGTCGTTTCCGTAGCAGAACGCTGTTCCCTCAGATTTCATCGTCGATGACTCCCTTGATTGCTGTGATCGCGGCGGTTCTGGGGCTCGCAAGGTAGATATCTGCTGTGTTGCACCCCATCCGTCCCTTGAAATTTCTGTTGGCAGTGGAAAGGCAGACTTCCCCGGGTGCAAGGGCTCCCTCATGGGCTCCGAGGCACGGGCCGCATCCCGGGTTCATGATGACACCACCGGCTTCCAGAATGGTATCCAGGTAGCCGAGCTTCATGGCCTCCCGATAGACGCTGGAGCTTGCGGGAAAGACGAGGAGCCGGATTTGAGGATGGATTTTGCGATCTTTGAGGATGGAGCAGGCTTCAGCGATATCGTAGAGACGTCCATTGGTGCAGGTCCCGATCAGAACCTGGTGAACCTGTATACCTCGAACCTCTGAGACGGCGCAGACATTATCCACCGTGTGGGGTCGGGCAGTTCTCGGCGTCAGGGAGGAAAGATCAATTGTTAATTCTCCGGCTACGGGGGCATCCGGGTCCGAATAGACCGGGGTTGAGCCGTTGGAGGAACGGTCTTTCAACCATAAAAAGGTTTTTTCATCCGGAGGAACATAGCCGATTTTAGCGCCCATCTCCGCGGCCAGGTTTGTGAGGACCATGCGTTCATCCACAGACATGGCAGAGGCGCCTGGACCCGTAAATTCAACCGCCTGGTAGAGAGCCCCGTCGGCACCGATTCGCCCGATAATTTCCAGGGCCACATCCTTGGCGCTGACTGTCGGGGGTCGTTCTCCTTCGAGATTAATACGGAAGGTTTCGGGGCATCGCAGCCACATTTCCCCGGTCGCCCAGATGGCGGCGGCTTCGCTTCGCCCGATCCCGGCGGAAAAGCAGCCCACCGCTCCATATGTGGTCGTATGGGAGTCGGAACCCAGGATCAATCCGCCCGGCCGGGCAAAGCCTTCCTCCATGAGAACCTGATGGCATACTCCGCGCTGTATGTCATAGAAGTGTTGCAACCCCTGCCTGCGGACAAAATCGCGGATCGTTTTGTGGTTTTCCGCGTACGCTTCGGTGGCGGCTGGAACACAGTGGTCCAGAACGATGACGGGCTGGCCGGGATTAAAGACACGTTCCACGCCGATTTTCGCAAAGGTTTTGGAAATGGCGGACGAGTTGTCGTGGGAAAGTACATGGTCGGGCCGGACAGTGACAATCTCTCCGACCTCAACCGACTCCTTACCGCTGTATGCGGCAAGGATCTTCTGGGAAAAGGAACGTCCCATGAATCACCTCAATGGAAAGTTTCGAAATTGGTGAAATCTGCGTGGTGAAGGATGACAGCTTCAGGGGTCCGCTTAAACCCTTCTCCTTCTTTGGCGTGCACGGCAATGATGTGCTGGACTTCTTCCGGGAGACCATGGTGAAAAGCCAGGGCTGTCCCGGACATCGGGTGGCGTAAAAGCTTACCGTTTCGGCTCTTTACCACCTTTCCGTCCTTACGCGCGTACTCCAGGAGCTTGCCGACATCATGCAGCAGGGCCCCGGACACCAGAATGTCCCGGTTAAGAGGAATACGATCTCCGTAAATTTTTTTCATGGCGTCAAAGGCACCGAGACTGACAAGCACGTTGCCGCGCACATGCTCTGCCATCGAGGCAGGGCAGGGATCCAGGAGAAGGGTGAAGGGCATGGTCCTGAGATCGTCGGGTACCCAGCCTCCGCGTTGCAGGGCGTCTTCGAAACAGGCCAGGGTCCGTTCCCTCAGGTCGGGATCCTGAATCTCTAAAAACTCGGGAATCAGCTGAAGTAGTTGGTCACGCATATCGGCGAATGTTACACCGTTCACAAAGTTGCGTCAACAGGAAAACATACGCTGAGGCGCACATGAAGATACGTTAGAGCGGAGATTTGATCCCCCTCTTGACAATCGTTGACCTTTGTCGTAGGATTACGGCATGAAGGGGATTCCCTAATCCCGTGCCACTAAATCCGATGGAGGGTTCCATGCGTAAAAGGTGTAACATTTGGGCTGCACTCTTAGCCGTTGTTCTGTGCTTCAGCACTGCAACCTTCGCTCAGGTCGTGAAAGAGGGAACCGGTTCTCTCGATTCCAATGCGTTTCGGGATGACAGTCTCATGGTGAAGAGCTATCCGGTATCCTTCGCGCAGGTCAAGGACCAGCTTCCCAATCTTGCGGATTGGAAAGCCTTCACCCTGAACCATGGTCCGTCATGGGATGTCTACATCGATCTCTACTCCGGCCTTCCGGCCAACGTGATGGGGATCGGGATTGACTGGGTTCCCGATGGAATGGCCTTACCCATGGAAAAGCTGGATACGATTGGAAAAGAATTCATTTCGACCTATCGAAACATCTTCCAGGCCATCGATCCATCCTACCTCCAGATTAATCCGTCACGTTCAGGTTATTTTGGAGACGACAACTACCTAACCTTCATCGATTTTGATGTGGTCTACCAGGGGGTTCCCATTAAGGACGCCCACATCGTCTTTCGATGCAACCACGGACGCATGGTCCAGTTCGGCACCGAAGGAGTACTCCCTGAGAATTTCACTAAGCTCGACCCTTATCCCGCCCTCTCGGCGGAACAGGCACAATTCGTAGCCTTTGATTATGCCGGGGGTTTCGATCCCAAGACCGATACCCTTATCGAACCGGGCAACCTCTTCTTTATGCCCCGGATACTCGAACAGATCCCCAGCAAGCTGGGAGACCATATCGACTATCCCCTTGTCTGGGAAGTCAGCTTCAAGCGGGCCGGTGAGAAGGGAACATGGACGGCCCATGTGGACGCCCACTCCGGTCAGGTCCTTGAATTCTACGATTCGAACGCCTACGGATCCGTCAAGGGCGGCGTCTATGAGGTCAGCCAGTCGGAATCATCCGAGACCCTTCGTCCCATGCCCTTCGCGGATGTTCAGTCCGGTGTCTATGCCGATTCCTCCGGAAAGTATTCCATTGCGAGCGGAAGCATCCGGACTTATCTCCAGGGCAAGTACGTCAAGATCAGCGACAATTGCGGCTCCATCAACCTGACCGGGACGGCTCCCAACGATCTGAATCTGGGCACCTCCGGGGGAACGGACTGCACCACTCCGGGCGTCGGCGGATCCGGGAATACCCATGCCAGCCGTTCCTGCTACTACCATGTGAGCCGCGTTAATGAAAAGGCTCGCAGTTTTTTAAGCCGGACCTGGCTCAACGGTCAGGTTACGGCCAACATGAACATCAATGACCAATGCAACGCCTACTGGGATGGGTCGGCGATCAACTTCTTCCGTTCTGGCGGCGGATGCGGAAACACGGGAGAGATCGCGGCGATCTTCCTCCACGAATGGGGCCATGGCCTTGATTCCAATGACGGATCCGTTTCAGGTGATTATGGCACCGGAGAAACATACGGTGACACCATGGCATTCCTGCAGACTCACGACTCCTGCGTCGGACCTGGATTCCTCACGTCGAACTGTTCCGGGTACGGAGATTCCTGTACATCCTGCACGGGCGTCCGCGACGTGGACTACAATGCCCATTCGTCCCATTCTCCGCACACAATCGGTTCCTTTGTAAAGAACAGCTGTCCGACAGACTATTCCTATAAGGGGCCGTGCGGGAAGGAAGGCCATTGCGAATCCTATCCTCTTTCTGAAGCCATGTGGGACATTGCCAACCGTGACCTTGGTTTCGATATCGCCACGAACTGGTACATCCTCGACCGTCTCTACTTTCTTACCCGGCCAACATCGGGTTCAGGCTATACCTGCTCCAACTATGTGGCCTCAGGCTGCGGTTCCTCCAACTGGCACACCACCTTTCTGGTCGCCGATGATAATGATGGAAACCTGAGCAACGGTACCCCCCACTCCAAGGATATCTACGATGCCTTCAACCGGCATGGCGTGGCCTGTTCTTCCTATAATTACAATAATTCCCCCTGCTCCACCACACCGACAAAACCCTCCATTTCCGCCACGGCCGGGGACAATTCAGTATCGCTTTCCTTTTCCTCTTCCGGAGCTTCCTCCTATTACATCCTTCGGAACGACTTCGGCTGCGACAAGGGATACATCAAGGTTGGATCCACCACATCCACAACCTACACGGACACAACCGTAGCCAACGGGTTCACTTATTATTACCGGATCCTTGCCGTCGGTTCGAACGCTTCCTGCTTTTCGGAACTGTCCGACTGCAAGACTGTGACCCCCCAGAGCGGCGGCGGCGGAACAACCTACTCCATCTCCGGCACGATCAGTGCCAGCGGATCGGGCATCTCCGGTGTCGCCGTGGCCTACTCCGGCCCCTCCTCCGGCTCCGTCAGCACGGCCACCGATGGAACCTATACGATTTCCGGCCTTGCCAACGGTACCTACACCCTGACGCCCACCAAGTCCGGTTATACCTTCACGCCATCTTCCCTGCAGGTTGTGATCAGCGGGGCGAACAAGACCGGCCAGAACTTCACCGGTGCGACCCAGCAAACGGAAACAGAACTGCAGTCCGGCGTGGGTCTTGCCTCCAGCGTCGCCTACCAGTCCTGGATCTACTTCTACGTCACCGTTCCTTCCGGAGCCACCAACCTGGAAATCAAGACGACGAATGCTTCTGCGGACGTCGATCTCTACACACGCCAGGGCTCCAAGCCTACTTCTTCTACCTACACCTGCCGTCCCTATTCCTCTTCCGGGAATGAGACCTGCACGCAGGCCAACCCGACCGCGGGCACCTGGTGGGCCGGTGTGTACGGATACGCCGCGGGTTCCTTCACGATTACGGCAACCGTGACTACTCCTTCCGAAACCTATTCCATCTCCGGTACCGTTTCCGGTGCCATCACATCCGGTGTGACGATGACCCTGACCGGCGCGGCCTCGGCTACAACGACAACCGCTTCCGGCGGAACCTACACCTTCTCGTCCCTCTCTAACGGGACCTACACGGTGACACCTTCCGCTTCCGGGTACACCTTCACGCCCTCGTCCCTGTCGGTGACGATTAATGGCGCCAACCAGACAGGTAAGAACTTTACCTCGGTTTCTTCCGGTGGCGGCGGAGACCCCGTCCTGCAGAATGGAGTGGGTTACAACGATACGATGACCGCCAGTACGCGGCAGGCCGGATGGAACTACTACACCTTCACGACCGCATCCGGTGATTCCAGCCTGGGCGTCGTGCTCTCCAACCTCACCAAGGACCTTGATCTCTACGTCAAGCAGGGGGCCAAGCCGACATCATCGTCTTATGACTGTCGTCCCTATACCAGCGGAACGACGAGCGAGACCTGTAATTTTGCTTCCCCGACCGCGGGAACCTGGTACGTTGGCGTCAACAACTGGGATACCGGCACGTCGATGCCCTTCCGGGTCACGGCGACCTGGACGACTTCGGGTGGAGGAGATACAACCGCGCCCACCACATCCATAACCTCCTCCCAGTGTGGCACGACCATTACAACCTCAAGTACGACCTTCACCTGGACCGGTTCGGACAACGTGACACCTACGGGAAGCCTGGTTTACAGCTATCGAATCGATTCCGGATCTTGGTCCTCCTTCGGGAGCGCGACGTCCAAGAGCTACACCGGACTGAGCAACGCCTCCCATACCTTTGAAGTCAAGGCCAGAGATGCTGCCGGAAACGAGGACGCAACACCGGCAACCTGCACGGTGACCGTGAATGTTCCCCAGACGACCTACTCGATCTCCGGTACGGTGAGCGGGGCTGTGGCCAGCGGGGTCACGATCACCCTCAGCGGAGCCGCCTCCAATACCACCACGACGGACACCAGTGGAAATTACTCCTTCAGTGGTCTTTCCAACGGTTCCTATACCGTGACGCCGTCCCGCTCCGGTTATACCTTCTCCCCAACCTCACGAAGTGTAACCATCAGCGGTGCCAACCAGACGGGTCAGAACTTCACTTCCTCCGTTGTGTCCGGAGATACGCAACTGACCAGCGGTGTGGCAGTCGGCGGATCGGTTTCCCAGGGTGCGTACAAGTACTACTACATCACCGTCCCCAGCGGAGCCACGAGCCTCACCGTCGATCTGACCGGCCTCTCCGCCGATGTGGATCTCTACACGAAGTTCAACGCAAAACCCACAACGTCTTCTTATGATGGACGTTCCTGGAACGGCGGCACGACTTCGGAACAGATTGTCCAAACCTCTCCGACGGCGGGTACGTGGTGGATCGGTGTCTACGGCTACGCCGCAGGTTCTTACACCGTGAAGGCAACGGTCGTCGAGGGTGGAGGCGGAGGCGGATCGTGCAGCGATCTCACAGCCTCCTTCAATAGTTCCCTTGGTGCTCCGGCCTGCACGACGGCGGGTGCTTCCTGTAACGCTCCTGCGACTCTCCTGCAATGTGCCGGGAACGATGAACCGGGAGACCAGAACAACACCCTCGGTACCTGCACAGACGGTACGTCGGGATCCTGCCATAGCGACGAATCGGTCGAATCCATCAAGGTCGCCACGACGGGCGGTGGATGCCTCACGACCGGCCAGGAAGTAAGAGTCGACTTCTCCGTATACTGTTACTCCAATGCCGACTATGTGAAGCTTTATTACGCAACCAGCGCCTCCAGCCCCACCTGGACTCTCCTGGCTGGAACGCAGTGCGACGGTGCCGGCGCCAAGGATTATTACTACAACTTTAATCTTTCAGGCACGGCGGGATCCACCCAGGCCCTCCGCGTCCAGATCGTCTATAACGCCGATCCGGGTACCAATGCCTGCTATTCCGGAAATTACAACGACCGCGACGATCTTGTCTTCGCCACGAGCGGATCGACACTGACCGATCTTCCCCGAAAAGATCTGGGTGACAGGGCTTTTGACTTTAAGAAAAATTAACCGACCGTTTACGATTCTGGGCTGTCTTCTTCTCTTCCCCGCTCTTCTATGGGCGGGGAAGAGTTCTGTCATTCCCCGAAGGCCCTCCGACGAAGCAGTACAAAAGATGTTTCACAGGAATCTCCAGAATCGTGTCACCATCCTCTCCACACCGACACCCATGACGGCCTGTTCCGCGACCGTCACATTGACGCCGGGAGTTCCCTATCACGGAGACACTTCCTCCGCGTTGAATACCTTTCAGGAAAAGGACTACCCCGATCCGGTATGGATCGACCAGGGTTGGGGAGAATACGGACCAGACGTTGTCCACCAGGTTACGGTGGCCGGTGGATGCGATCTTCGGATCCACGTCGAACCGGATCCCGTTCTGAATCCGGACCTGGATGTCTTTCTTCTGGATACCGGAACCTGCGATACGGGTAACATGATCCTGGCGGGGGAAGATACGATTATCTATCCTGGATGCCCCGCGGGCACCTATTACATCATTGTGGACGGGAAGTATGCGGACAGCATGGGATCCTACACCCTGACCGCCGCCTGCTCAACAGGACTCCTTCTGGTCGATGATGATGGTTCCTCCGACACGACCCAGTGCTTTCCCAGCCTTCCCTGTGACGATGTGGGACCACTGTATGAAACGGCTCTCACCAATGCCGGCATTTCCTATACGACCTGGGACACAACCCTCTATGGTCCACCGGACTCTGCCACGCTGAACAACAGTGCGGACGTAGTGTGGGTTACGGGTGAATCCTATGGAGATTCCCCTACGAATACGAACGAGCGGATTCGAAATGCCGGGTTTGAAAACGGGTACGACGCCGCATCGGTATGGTTATGGCAGCAAAGCCTGGGTACTTCCGATGTCATCTACAGTAATGCAACGTATGCTCACACGGGAAGCTGGTATGCCTACTTTGGGGGATTGACGAACTATTCCGATAACCTGTACCAGGACGTCTATATCCCAGCCGATGCAACAACGGCCAATCTGACATTCTGGCTGTGGATTGCAACCACGGAAACCTCTCCGTGGCAGTATGACTCCCTGACCTTGAAAATCCAGGATACCCAGGGAAATGATCTTGAGACCCTGGCGACTTACTACGATGAAGATTACACGTCAGGATATGTGAGCCACCCAACGGCCGGGGAATCATTCTCCCTTCTGGGATATGCAGGGCAGACGATTCGAATCTACTTTGAGTCGGACAACGATGGGTCCTATAACACACGATTCAGAGTCGATGATATAAGTTTAAAAACGTATGGAAGAGTTCCTGAAGTTCTGAGCGTGGAAGAACAGTCACGGATCAGGACTTTCCTGGATCTGGGCGGACATATGCTCCTGACCGGCCAGGATATCCTCTGGGACGTGACACAGGCTGAAAGTGTTGGTGAGCACCTCCGTCTTCCCGACGGATCGCTCATGAATGACTATTTCCAGGTCTCGGAAGTCTATAACGACGTGTGGACTTCATCCCCGTCCCCCCTGCGCATATGGGGGATTCCGGGCAGTCCCATCAGTGACGAATTCGGTTGTGACGCTGCCGTCTATTATTTCGATATCGACAACACGCCATTTACATACAAAGCCGACGCCCTGATTACCCGGTACGGTGATCCTGTCTACTATACGGCGCAGGCGCCCTCCGATCCGGATGCCACCCGGAAAGCGGTGGGATTACGGTATGAGAGTCCCCTGATCATGATCGACTCCATCGGTCTTGTGGGCCTGGATGACTACAAAGCGCTCTTTCTGGCCTTTAACCCCGAATCGGATGCCACGGCCTCCAGACTCCAGACTCTGGTGGCGAATACAAAGGCCTGGTTTGACCGATCGGATGAGACCCTCTGTGACATTCCTTACGACTCTTCTGCGGTCTTTGATGATTCCGTAAGCGGTGACGGGAATGGGATTCCCGATCCCGGTGAGACCTTTGACGTGATTCTTACCGTATACAATGACGATACCGTCGCCCAGACCTTTTATGTCTATTATGGACTCAGGGATCCTTACCTTACGGTTAATTCCGATCGTTGGGTCTGTCTGGGGTCGATCGCTGCGAGTGGTTCTGCGGATGCCACTTTTTCTATGACGTTAAGCGGTTCCGCTCCAACCGGGTACCGTCTCTCCTTTGAATTTAACCTCGCCGTGGGATCCACGGCGGAGTTCTGCTGGTTGGATGCCTACGGATCCTTTGCCGGATTCGCGGATTTTATGCTTGTCAAGGACGAGGGTGAAGCGCCCAACACCACGGGCGTGGACGTCTATACGTCTCTCCTGGACAGCCTGGGCTTCACCTATGCGCTCTGGGATACCTCCATGTTTGCCGCACCCACCTACGCATCCTATGGCCTTCCCAATGACTGGATGGCCTTCTATCCTATGATCATCTGGTTTACCGGAAAGGACGATATCTACACGCTGACGCCCAATCCGTGGGATGCTTATCTGGGAATTAATCCTGAAGCAGAAATTGCGACCTATCTGGATTCAAGCATTATCGACTTCAATGATCCGGGAAGGCTGATCCTCTCCACTCAGGATTACTTTATGGACCGTTACGGACCCGGAAACATCTCTGTTCCTTCAGGTGATTTCGCATTCACCCATCTGGGCGTGGAACGGGTCTATCAGGACTTTCTGAAAGATGCCTCAGGCACTCTATACGGATTTGGCGGTACCTACAGCTCCGAAGAGCTCACGATGGGAATCACGAACTACGGTCCGGATGGAATTACCTTTCCGAATTATGCAGACCGACTCGAAATGCTGAATTCCAATCCCTATTTTCAGAGACTCTGGGCTTATGCCCTCGAGCCGATACAGATTCTGGCCGGAACTTCATTGACCCACTATTCTCAGCCCTATCGTGTCGCCTTCATGCCCTTCGCCTTTGAAAACGTGCAGGATGCATTTACGCCTTCGACCAAGTTGAGATTTCTGGATCGGCTGATCGGACAGATGTTCTGGAGCGATCCCAACCCCGTTGATAACAGTGCTCCTCCCTGGGGCCACGCTCCGATCACCGGTACGCAGCCCACATTATACGTGAACAAGCTGGGTGAGGACTTCCTGATGAACTGGACCGATGCGGGAGCCAGCCCCACGAACTGCAATGGTGAGACAGCCTATACCCATTACAAGGTGGTTGGTCAACTGAACAATCCCGATTTTACGGTCTTTCAGGTCCCCGCTCTCTATGAAACACCCCTTCTCGAGGCGCCGGCGGATCACAAGGTGGACCCGGGAGAAATCTTCTATTATCGAGTTTTTGCCGTTGACTCGGCTGAATCTCCTATTATTGAAACGGGGTGCCCCTGAAGAATCGTATTGCAACCTTGCGGCCCTTTACGGGATGACGATATAATAGAGACGTGAGTTCGACACACGAAGAAATCCTGAAGGAAATCACCCGGGCGATTTCGGAAAGCGTGACCGATTCTCCCAGGGTTCAGGCCATTCTTAACCGATTGGAAGGGGAAGGATTTAATATCTATATCCTTCTTGAATCTTCGGTGGGTCTGAAAAAGAACAATGTGAACCTGCCCCTTCACAGGGAAAAAATCCTGATCAAGCGTACAGGTGGTAAGGGGATTCAGTTCAAGATTACCGGTGAAGATATGGAATTTTTACGGCGAATCGGTGTCGATCCCATCAAAAAGGTTCCGCGCCGGGAAGGTCGTTGATCGCTCCTCTTCTCAGCCTGTCCCGGGCAGAACTTGAATCTTCCTTCCTTGAATCCGGGCTTCCGATATATAAATCTCGACAGGTCTACCACTGGGTTTCGGAACGGTACATCACCGATTATGAGGCGATGACGAACCTGTCGAAAGATCTCAGGCTCGATCTTTCCAGGCGTTACCCCATTATTCTCCCCGACGTGGATCAATCCTTTACCTCTTCCGATGGAACGGTGAAATACAGAATCCGTATGGAGGATGATTCCATCGTGGAATCGGTCCGCATGCCGGGGGAGGATCGGACCACGCTCTGTCTCTCATCCCAGGCTGGATGTCCACTGGGTTGCGCCTTCTGCCTGACAGGGAAGACGGCTGGACGGAACCTGAAACCGGAAGAAATCATCGGGCAGTTTCTTTTGACGGTGCGGGGGCTGGAAGCATCCAGAGTCAATATCGTCTTCATGGGGATGGGAGAGCCGCTTCTGAACCTGAAGGGAGTCAAAGCTGCCCTGGCGTTTATGTATTCCTCAATCTCCCCGAAGCGGATCACGGTTTCCACGGTAGGCCTCATAAGAGAAATACAAAGGCTGGGAGAGATGAAGCCCCATCCAAGACTGGCCCTCTCCCTTTCCGCACCCACGGATGATTTACGAAGGAATCTCGTACCCGCCTCCAGGCTCTATTCTCTGACCGAGCTCTTTCAGGTGCTGGATGAATATCCCCGTCGTAGAAATGAGCGGGTGACACTGGAATATGTCATGTTGAAGGACGTCAATGACCGTCCGGACCAGGCAGAGGAGATCAACCGGTTGTTAAAGGGGAGGGAACGCCTCTACAAGGTGAATCTGATACCTTTCAATCCGGTGGAAGGACTGCCCTACCAGGAACCTCCGGAGGATACGATCCAGCACTTTCTTCGGATTCTGCTGAAGGCCAACCTTACGGTGACTATCCGACGTTCCCATGGTCGGGACATTGGAGCGGCCTGCGGCCAGCTTGCTTCCCGTCAAGCCTGAATGAGGTACAAATAAACCCGGCTTTGCCGGGTTTATTAAATGTGATCATAGAGTGCGGACAATAATCAATAATTTACAAGGTAACGATCGATCTCCCAGGGGTGAACCGCGGAAATGTAGGAAGCCCACTCGGTTCGCTTGGTGTAAATATAATGGGAGAAGATATGGTTTCCAAGAGTCTCCCTCATCAGAGGATCTTTCTCCAGCAGATCGAGCGCATCGGATAATTTCGGGGGCAGCTGGCGGATTTTCAGACGCCGTTTCTCCCGTTCACTCATCGTGAAGATGTTGCGGTTAACCGGAGGTCCCGGATCCAGATTTCTTTCAATTCCGTCAAGCCCGGAAGCCAGCATGACCGCAAAAGCAAGGTAGGGATTACAGGAAGGATCGGGAACGCGAACTTCACATCGTGTGGACATTCCCCTTTTTGCGGGAACCCTGACCAGGGGGGACCGGTTCTTTTCGGACCACGCCACGTTGATAGGCGCTTCATATCCCGGAACAAGGCGTTTGAACGAATTGACCAGTGGATTGGTCACCGCCACGAAGGAACGTACGTGGGTCAGGATCCCCCCGATATAGCCCTTTGCGATGGCTGACAGCTGGTCGTCGGTTTTGGGGTCGTAAAACGTGTTATTTCCTTCTTGATCGAGGAGAGACTGATGGGTATGCATGCCGGAGCCGTTTACGCCAAAAATCGGCTTTGGCATGAACGAAGCGTGCAGATTGTAGTCGAGAGCTACCTTTTTCACGATGAATTTAAAGGTCATGACGTTATCGGCGGCTTCCACGGCGTCCATATACCGAAAGTCGATTTCATGCTGACCCGGAGCGACTTCGTGATGAGCGGCCTCCACTTCAAATCCCATGATTTCCAGATCCTCAACGATTTCGCGGCGAGCCTCTTCTCCCAGGTCAACCGGAGTCAAATCGAAGTACCCTCCCGCATCGTGGGTTTCAACGATGGGGTTCCCTTCATCATCCCGCTGGAAGAGGAAAAACTCCACTTCGGGACCCGCCACCAGCTTATATCCCATGGAAGAGGCTTTTTCCACCGCCCGTTTCAGGGTCAACCGGGGACACCCGTCAAAGGGCGTGTGGTCCGGATTGTAAATGTCACAAATAAGCCGGGCAACCTTACCTCCGCCCTTGTGATCCCAGGGAAAGGTGCGAAAAGTTCGAAGGTCGGGCTTAAGAAGCATGTCGGATTCTTCTATTCGGGTAAACCCTTCGATGGAGGAACCGTCAAACATGATTTCACCTGCAAGGGCTTTTTCAAACTGGGAGCGGGGAACTTCGACGTTCTTATTCATCCCCAGGATGTCGGTAAACATCAGTCGCAGGAACTTTACATTGTCCCGGTCACACTGCTTGAGAATGTCGGCAGCAGTTGTCATGTTGTCTCCTTAAATTTGCAAGATGATCACATATTATCATTCATTAATTTATTGTCAAGGGCAAATATGTAAAAATGATATTATAAAAATGCATATAGTGCGAATTACAACATGCATGTAGATTCTGTCTTCAGCTGAGCAGGGTGTGTGGGATAATAGTCTCATGGTATTAGCCTTTTGCCTGATGTTGCTTTCCGTTTCTCCTTCACCCCAGATACGTGTCCTGGTCCGGGAGGCACCTGCTGTGATGCTGGATTCGGATTCAGAAGTTCTCAATCTGGGAGATGTCGTCTTTCATCTGCCCGTGTCAGTTTCAACCGATCCGGGAGGATTGATCCTTTCAGATGCATGCGGGACAGGTATGTCCTTCTCTTCCCCCATGATCCTTCCTGAGAATTCTGAACATCCCTGGAAGGTGGAGGAGAAATCGTACCGTGGAAGTCTTACCCTGGTGGCCAGGGATGCCAATATCCTTGTCATCAATACATTACCCTTTGAGGACTATCTCCGCGGTGTTGTTCCGGCGGAAATGGGGCCAGAAGTCTATCCCGCTCTGGAGGCATTGAAGGCTCAGGCTGTCGCGGCACGCAGCTATGCTTTTGTTCAAATGTCCCATCCCCTGGATAAGGAATATGACATTTGTGGTACTCCATCCTGTCAGGTATATAAGGGATTTGAGGCTGAGCATCCCATGTCCACTGAAGCAGTGGAAGAGACGGAAGGTCTGATTTTGACCTACAGGGATGTTCCCATGGCGACCTATTACACGGCGGCATGTGGAGGACACACCATCCAGGGCGATTTAATCTTTTCCAGCCCGGTGGCTTCCTTTTTCACCGGTGTACCCTGTTATCCGTTACCCTCCTGGAAGGTTGCAGGTCAGGCGGTGTCCCTTTCCCCGGCAGGTGCTGCGGCTCTCCTGACCGCTGAGGGCGATCCCCGTGCCGCTTTGTCCCGGTTGCTGGGCAGGGATCCCGGCCAGCATTGTGAAAACCTCTCCGAAGATCCGAACCTTGTCCATTCCGGTTGTGAAGAATTTGCTGCATCCTCCTTCTTTGATGATCTGGAGACAGGAGGAGCACCCCACCATGGAGCAGGAATGGTGGAACTCCTGGGCCGTTTCATGCTGCGATCCGGAACCCTCTCCGTGGGCAAGGGGATTGTTCAGCGTGCAGATCCGGAAGGGCTTCTTCTCCTCGGAGAATCTGAACCAAGGTCATGGAATCGCCCCGCACTCTTCATCGAAACGATGGACAGTCTTCAAGCGGTGGACTCCCTCAATCTCTTTCCGGGAGACCGGGTCCGTCTTTACTCGGAAAACGATCGCCTGCGTGTCCTGATCCTCAGCCGACCCCGAGATCCTTCTTCCGCGGATGGGCGCGCCCGGTTGTCCCGATGGAGCCGATACCGTTCCTGGTCTGAAATTGCAGAGTGGACGGGCGTGGAGGGAGCCCGTGAACTTGCCATTCTCTCGAAAAGCCAGGAAGGACGTATTCTGTCTCTCCGAGTTAATGGTATTTCGAATTCAACCATCCTGGAACGATTACAGGTTCGATTTACATTAAAACTCCCAGAAACGTGGTTTTCCATGGTTCCCACACCGGAGGGTGTTTTCTTTTTTGGAAAAGGGTGGGGACATGGAGTGGGGATGTGTCAGGAGGGAGCCTTTGGAATGGCCGCCAGCGGCAAAAGCTTTGAGGAAATTCTCGACCATTATTACCCCGGATTCAGAATCGCCCACTGGTGATACAGGACGATTCGATTCAAGCGGCTTGTTCTAATCCGGATTAACGGATAAAGGACGAGAAAACGATCCAGACCTTCTCGGCAAAAGAAAGAGTTGTTTCCTGTTGAAGGGATCGTTCCGGGTGCTTCCCGATCTTTTCGAGAATGGATTCATAGACCCCAGCCATAAGACGGACGGTAAAACGGGCATCCGGCTCGACATGTTCCGGAAGGGATCGGGCTCTTCGAAAATAATTTCGTGCCCGCTCTACCTGAAATACCATCAGAGATCGATATTCCGGGCTGTTCCTGCAATTCAGAATATCTTCTTCCGTCACACCAAAACGGCGGAGCTCATCCAGCGGCAAATAGATCCTGTTCCTGGATACATCCTCCCCCACATCACGAAGGATATTGGTCAATTGGAGCCCATAGGCCAGGTCTTTTCCCAGTCTGTAAGCCTCTTGATCCAGAGGTCCAAAGATCGCGAGGGAAATATCGGAAATGGTTGCGGCCACCAGATCACAGTATATTGAAAGTTCCTCAAAGCTTTCATAGCGTTTGTGAGTGAAATCGCGACGGCAACCATCGATTAATCCCTGAAACGCCTCTCTGGGAATGGGGTATCGTGTCAGCGTTCGAGCAAGAGCACGTGTAATTGGATGGGTGGGCGATCCGTTGTAGGTACGGGATAGTTCCGTTTCACAGGCTTCCAGGAGGGCCTCGTCTACAGGGTTTCCCTCATCAGCGAGGTCGTCGGCGTAACGGCAGAAGGCGTAGGCGGAGAAGACGGCATATCGTTTGTCCGTGGGGAGGAATCGAAATCCCACGGAAAAATTCGGACCGTGCCGGTACGTAATGTCCCGGCATCGATGAAACTCCGCTTTCAGCGCCGGCGACACCAGTGGGGAATCAGTGTGTGTCCGCATGTGCCTCTATTCTTCCATAAAAGCGCGACGATTGGGTAGAGGCAATGATGAAATCCCGTTCCTCTGACCCATGAACGAAGAAAGGTCTGGAAGTCCTTCTCGGCTGCCAGTGCGATAAAACGATTCAACCCGAAGGCTCCACCCAGTTCATAGAGGAATCGATTTACCAGGCTGACCCGCGGTCTGGATCCCAGCAGGGTCTTCCATAGTGTGTCATAATCCTCACCCGTGAGAAGACTTTCCGCCGCCAGTACCCCGGTTGCCATGGCCTGGCGAAGCCCGAGACCGAAGAGAAAATCCTGGAATCCTCCTGCTTCTCCCGAATAGAGCGTACCGGCTTCGACTGCCGAATTTTTGATGAAAAAATTCATGTAGGAATGACCGACCTGGATATCCTCCATGGGGACAGGTTCCAGGTACCGGAAAAAATTCAGGCTTGCATCAAAACAGGATGGTAATTTCCGGAATTTGCGTGTGATGGCCGTTCCAAACGTACCCGATCCATTATGGGTGAAGAGATAGGCATATCCACCGGGTGCCAGTTCCGGATGAAAAAGAACCCAGATTCGCGTTTTCGAATCCGTGGAAAAATGCCTCTCCATGGAAACTCCATCCACCTGCTTTGGACCGGTGGCCGTGATATCGGCACTGCGGGCGATTGTCTGAAATTGAAAGGTTACACCAGACTCCTGTGCCGCATGGAAGAGGGCCCGGTCCAGTGAACCTTCTATCCGTCGACGGATCAGATATCCATAGGGTTTGGCCGAGTTGACAGTATGAGATTTCCCGTCCGGTGTGAAAAAGACGGCCTGCTGGAGAGGATAAAAGAGATCGGGACGGGGAAGGTGAGTGCGGTGGAAAAAATCGACAACTCCCTCGGAAAGAGAGTAGTCATCGATAACCTGGAATCCACCTGTGTAGCGGTGTCCGGGATGGGGTCCCCGTTCAATGACCTCCACGGTACGGCCCTCTCGGGCCAGAATGATCGAAGCGGCGAGACCTGACGGACCCGCTCCGGCGATTGTAATGCGCTTACCCTTCAAGGCTCTCATCTTATCATGACATTCTACCCGTAGGGCCATGTTATAATGCATCCATCATCAAGAGGGGGGGCAACCATGGCACTGGCCGCCATTGTGGGTCTGGTTATCGGCGCAATCATCGGAATGGTGATCGGAATCAAGATGGGTAACCGTTCCGGAAGACAGGCGTCAGAAATCCTGGAAACCCAGCTTTCAGACAAAGAACGAAGCCTGGCAGAGGAAAATACAGCACGGGAAGAAGAACGGGCTTCCATGATCAAAGAGCACGCACATGAAATCGAATCCTATAAAGCCTCCGAAGAGGAGCTGAAAAAGAAACTCCATCAGGCTCAAAAAGAAACCCAGCAATTGAAGCGGTGGGCGGACCGTCAATGCCGTCAGCTCTTTGATGAATTTCGCACCCTCTGGGTATCGAAAAAGCTTCCCGAATCCTATGAAGAAATGGTAGCGTATGGTGGTAAAAAAAACCACGACTCTTTGAGAAACCAGGCTGAAAAACTGCAAATCTGGATGGAGCAGCTTTCTGTCAGTACTCCGGAATCACTCTATCTACTTGGATTGTGGCACACGATGGAGGGTCATGAACGAGAGGCCAATGCAATGTTTTCCGAGGCAGCCAAGAAGGGACTCGGTCTTCAGGCATGGCTATCTCTTGGCGACAGTTACTGGGATATCCAGAAACAGGAGAAAGCTCGGGATGCGTATCTTCATTGCATGAAGTCTGACGATCTTCCCGACCGTGTCTTTATCCGAGTGGCCTCGATTGCCATCACCCATCGAGAGTATGATGAAGCGCTTCTAGCCCTTGAACGAATTTTGAGCCGAAAGAAGAATCCTCTGGAGGTCTTTACGCTGGCGGGTCATGCGTACGGCATGCTCCATCAGGATGAAAAGGCCATTGAGGTATGTGAAGCGGGTCTTAAGCTCTATCCTGATTCTCCGGAGCTCCTTACGAAGATGATCATACCTCTCACACGTCTGGGTCGGTGGGAAGATGCCGAGGCATCCTTTCAGCGAGCTCTCGATCTCGATGCCTCTTTTGCCGAGGCCCCCCTTTCGATGGGAGTGGCTCATATGCACCATGGCGAGGATAAGAAAGCGGTGACGTTCCTCAAGCAGGCCCTCTCCCTCGAAGAGCGCTATCCCGAGGCACTTTTTTGCCTGGGGATAATTCAGAATCGTCAGCAGAAATATAAGAAGGCCCTTGAATACTTCCAGAAAGCTGTGGAATATAAACCGGACTATGCAGAGGCCTACTACAACATGAAGGAAAGCTACGAAGGCCTTAAGGATTTTGACAAGGCTATTGCAGTCCTGAAAAAGGCCACCACTTTAAACCCGGCGTACAAGTGAAGCGCCACCCATCCCGGTAGATTTCTTTCATGGATCTGATCCTGCTGACAGGTGCCACCGGGTTTATTGGCGGCCATGTTGCACGGAAACTATTGAACCACGATTACAATCTAAGGCTCTATGTGCGGGATCGCCGGCGGTGTCCTCCGGATCTGGAGGGAGTTGACGTAATTGAAGGAGATCTTCTGGATCCTGCCGTCTGTGAACGTGCAGTCAAGGGTGTCCATACGATTATCCATGGGGCGGCATTGACCCGTGCTCGAACCATACGTGAGTTTTACAGAGTAAATCGGGATGGATCGATAGGACTCTATCATGCGGCATCCCGTGTTCCTTCCTGTCGCAGGTTTGTCTTTCTCTCGTCCCAGGCCGCAGCTGGGCCTGCCCGGGGAGACAGACCGAGGGAGGAAACCGATCCGCCGGAGCCGTTAAGCCATTACGGGAGAAGCAAGCTGGAGGCGGAACTGGAGCTCCTCTCAACACCGGGACCTTCTGTCGCATCCCTCCGTCTTTCGGCAGTATATGGACCGGGCGACCGTGAAATCTTTCCCTTCTTTCAGGCTGCGGAACGCGGGTGGGTTCCCCTGCCGGCACCGCCTTCGGCCCGGCTTCAGCTCATTCACGTGGAAGATGCTGTGGACGGGGTTGTCCTGGCAGCGGAAAATGATTGTGAAGGCGTTTTTTTCCTGGCACATCCGGAAGTTCACTCGTATCGGTCGCTCATTTCCTTACTGGGAAAGGTTTCAGGAAAGGAGCCCGTGGTTTTTCCGCTTCCCGCCTGGGTCGTACACAGTGCTGCGGCAATCAATGCTTTTCTGGCCAGGTCTTTTCACAGGACGGCGATCTTTAATCCGGGAAAAGCTCGAGAATTACGTGCCCGGCAGTGGACATGTTCCATAACAAAGGCTCAATCTATGTTAAAATTTTCCCCTCGAATTCAGTTCGAATCCGGAGCTCGAGATACATTGACCTGGTACCGTCAACAACACTGGCTGCACTGAGGAGGATTTGTGGATCTGTTTGAAAAATGTTATGCCTTCAAGGAGGATCAGAAGGTCAGAGAAATGGGCATTTATCCCTATTTCCGAATGATATCCTCCCAGCAGGACCCCGTGGTTATCATGGACGGTAAACCCCTGGTGATGCTCGGTTCCAATAACTACCTGGGCCTGACTTCTCATCCGAAGGTAAAAGAGGCGGCACGGGATGCAATCTCCCGGTACGGTGCAGGGTGTGCGGGCAGCCGGTTTTTGAATGGTACGCTGGATATACACGTGGAGCTGGAGGAAAAGCTCGCAGAATTTATGGGACGGGATGCCTGTATTGTCTTCTCCACCGGATTTCAAGCCAACCTCGGTACGATTGCTTCCATTGTAGGGCGCGAAGACACGATCTTTATTGACAAATTCAACCATGCTTCCATTATTGATGGATGCCGCCTTTCCTACGGCGCGGTTCGAAAATATAACCACAATGACATGAATCATCTGGAAGTCTTTCTCAAGCAGGAGGAAGAAAAGAGAGGAAGAGTCATCATTGTGGATGGTGTCTTTTCCATGGAGGGCGATCTTGCCCCGGTGCAGGAGCTGTACTCTCTTGCCCGCAAGTACGGAGCACGGCTTCTGGTGGATGACGCACACGGAGTTGGCGTCATGGGAAACCGGGGGAGAGGAACCTGCGAACATTTTGGGCTTCTCGGTGATGTCGATCTGATTGTGGGCACTTTTTCCAAGAGTCTGGCGACCGTAGGAGGATTTGTTGTGGGAGACCGGGAAGTGATCAACTGGATCAAGCATACGGCCAGGACTCTCATCTTTTCCGCCAGTCCGCCGCCCTCCACAATGGCTTCGGTGATCGCCGCGCTACAGATTATCGATGAGGAGCCGGAGCTTCTATCTCAACTCTGGGAAAATACCCATTTCATGATGAAGGAGTTCAAAAATCTGGGATTTGACATTGGCAGCAGTGAAACACCCATCATTCCCATTGTTGTGGGTGAAGATCAGGCCGCCTTCATCATGTCACGAAAACTTCAGGATAGTGGAGTCTTTGTGAACCCCGTCATTTCTCCCGCCACTCCTCCGGGCCGGGCTCTCATTCGAACGAGTTATATGGCGACCCATAGACGAGAACACCTTGAAAAGGCCCTTGAGGCCTTTCGGCAGGTTGGTAAGGAGCTTGGGCTGATCTCATGACATTGGAAGTCCGTCGGGTTGAAACCAGGCAAGACCTACGCGCATTCATAGATCTTCCTTACCGTCTCCATGCCGGTGACCCTCACTGGATTCCTCTCCTGCGTATGGAAGTCCGAAAGATTCTCGGATCGGGGAATCCATTCTGGAGCCATGCCGACCATGCCTGTTTCCTTGCCGTTCGTGACGGAAAAACCGTAGGCCGCATTGCGGCCATAGTCGATTACAATCACATCCGTTTTCACGATGAAACGGTCGGATTCTGGGGTTTCTTTGAATCCATCGAAGATCCCGAGGTCGCCGATTCCCTCTTTGCGGAGGCTGAAGATTTCCTGTGTGCCCGGGGTGTCCACGCTTCACGTGGCCCCATGAACCCTTCGACAAACGACGAATGTGGTCTCCTGATTGACGGGTTTGACACTCCGCCGCGGTTAATGATGCCCCATAATCCTCCGTATTACAGAGACCTTGTGGAACATTGCGGCTATGGAAAGATCAAGGACCTTTATGCTTACAGTTATGATATTACGTCGGAGCCTCTGAAGCGTCTGGAACGCCTTTCCAGACGGGTGAGGAACCATGAGTCATCTCTCATCGTTCGACCCATTAATCTCAAAGATTTTAACCGGGAGCTCCAGCATGTTCTGGATATCTACAACTCGGCATGGGAGAAAAACTGGGGCTTTGTTCCGATGGATGATGATGAAGTTCTATATATGGCCAAGCGTCTGAAACCTCTGGTCGAGCCGAGGCTTCTCCAACTGGCCTTCATCGAGGACGAACCTGCCGGGTTTATCATGTCGCTCCCTGATTATAACCAGGTTCTTCGAGGACTGGATGGGCGGCTCTTTCCTCTGAATCTCTTCAAAATTCTTATACGAAGCCGACATATCGATGCCCTGAGAGTCTTTACGATGGGAACCAAGCCGGAGTTTCGAACTCGTGGCCTCGATGCGGTTCTCTACGGTGAAAGTTTTCGGGCCGCGCTCGATCTGGGATATAAAAAGGCTGAATTTTCCTGGATTCTGGAAGACAATTATCTGATACAGAAAGTCGCCGACATGGTGGGAGCCGACCGGTACAAAACCTACCGGATTTACGAACGCATGTTAAAGGAAGCCGCATGATACGAGCGGAAAAAAGGGTTCGGTGAATGGGATCTCTTAAAAACTGGATGCTCTCTTTTCTTGCCGGACCCTATCCCGGGATCGCTCTCTTCTGCTTTGCTTTTGCGGAGAGTTCCTTTTTTCCCATCCCCCCGGACATCATGCTGATTCCACTCGTTCTGGCCCGACCGGAGCACTGGTTGCTCTATGCGGTGATCACAACGGTGGCCTCCGTTCTTGGCGGTATGGCGGGATATCTGATCGGTTCCTATGGCGGACGGCCCGTACTGCTGAAGTTTTTTGCTTCTCCGAAGGTAGATCTTGTGCAGCATTATTATGATAAGTACAATGCCTGGGCAACTGCCATTGCAGGATTGACACCGTTACCCTATAAGATTTTTACAATCGGTGCCGGAACCTTCAAAGTGAACTTTCATGTGTTCGTTCTTGCCTCCATCGGGTCCAGGGGATTAAGGTTCTTTGCCGTTGCCGGTCTGACCCGGCTGTTCGGGCATCAGGTCATGCCGATTATCAAGGATTATTTTAACGTGGCCACCATTATTTTCATCCTCCTCCTTGTGGGAGGATTCTGGGCTGTCGGCTACTTGGCAAAGCGTATACAAAGGAGTAAGTCATGAAACTGGAGAAGTATATTCGCGACGTCCCGGATTTTCCCAAAGAGGGTATTCTATTCAAAGATATTACCCCTCTTCTGAATGATCTCTATGCATTTACGACGGCCGTTGAGGCGATGGCCGATGTGGCCCGCAAGTGGAAAGCCGAAAAGATCGTTGGCATTGAATCAAGAGGGTTTATCTTTGGAAGCGCGGTGGCCTACAACCTGGGAATAGGGTTCGTTCCCGTGAGAAAACCTGGAAAACTTCCCTTTACCACAATCCAGGAAACCTACAGCCTGGAATATGGAACAGATGCCCTTGAAATGCATACCGACGCATTTCGAAAGGGAGAACGGGCCGTGATCATCGATGATCTTCTGGCAACGGGCGGAACGGCCAGGGCAGCCTTCCGTCTGGCTGAGTCCGGAGGTGCGGAAGTCATGGGAGCCATCTTCCTCGTAGAACTTGCCTTTCTCAATGGAAGGGATGCTCTGAAAGGGAAACGCGTCCATACCTTTATTTCGTATGAGAGAGAATAACAGAGGTAAGGAAAACCTTCCGGAAACGGGCAAAGCCGCTTTGGTTACGGGAGGGGGGAGAAGAATCGGTCAGGCCGTTGTTCTCGATCTGTCCCAACGGGGATGGGACATTGCCCTTCATTACCATAATTCAGAATCGGAGGCCCTGAAAACACGGGATCAGGTGGTAGCCATGGGAAATCGTTGCGAGATCTTTCATTGCAATCTGGCAGATGAAGAAGATGCTGGACAATTGATTCCGCAAGTCCTGAGCTCATTTCCACACCTTCAGCTACTGGTGAATAATGCATCGATTTTTGAACGAGCCACCCTTTCCATGACTGACCCGGCCCTCCTTCGCAGGCACCTGGATATCAACTTTGTTGCCCCCTTTATTTTGACACGGGATTTTGCTTTACACGTCGGGCGGGGTCTTATTATCAACATCGCGGACACAAAGGTGTCTGAGAACTTTACGC